>JAEHJW020001597.1_pt1 | contig 30715 bp, 37 predicted proteins | sample 9271431 | NCBI WGS metagenome assembly JAEHJW02 | reverse complement strand
TTATAGGCCCTGTCTTGATACCAAAACCCTTCCGATCCAGACCACCTCGCCCAATACCCTGATACATTCCGCCGGTCTGAACTGGGTCTTGATGCTCTCAGGGGCATTGTAGCTCACGATCAATATATTATCGTCTGATCTATACAGGGCCTTGATTTTCAGCTCATATTGCCCTGTTTTGCCGCAGATCTCCGCCAGGGCGTAGATATTGCCATCGACAATGTCTGTTTTGGATGTGTCGATCATGGCGGTATCGCCGCTTTTGATATCAGGCGACATGGAATCGCCATAGACATCCATCAATATACATTTGGATGGGGCCAGGCTGACGGTGCGCATCCAGTCGAGCCGAAATGAATACAGCTCGCTGTAGAAATCCTCTTCGGCCCAGTAGCCGTCACCGCCAGAGAGCTTGGCCCTGGCCTTCCTTAGATATACAAACTCGTCCGTGGCGGCCTGCGGCTCATCCGTGGGCCTCATCGGCCCTTTGCCAGTGGCCAACCATTCGATATTGACGCCAGCAGCACGCGCTATTATGGACGCTTTATCTAGGCCTGGCATTGTGCCTCCAGCAATATATTGTCGCATTAAACTTTCGCCAAGCCCAGCTTTTCTGGCAAACGAAGCCACAGATTCTTGACCTATTACCTTGGCGATCCTTGATGATATAGTTTCAAGTTGGTTATTAGAACTTGAAACTAAAGTCGAAACTATATTTTTCTTTTTCAAGTTAGATAATCCATTTAAAACATTAATATTTTTCTTTTTTAATTTTTTATTGCGTTATTAGAACTTGAAACACAATTTTATTGTTGACAACATAAATATATTTCTGTATGGTTAAAAACATGAAACAATTAAACAGCCCTAAAAAAACCAATCAATCTGATTGGCACCCAGCTGACATAGTGGCGGCGATCCATAAGTCTGGTTGGTCTTTGCGTCGGCTGAGTGTGCATGTTGGGTATCATCCATGTCAACTTTCGCAGGCGATATTCAAGCCCTATCCTAAGGCCGAGGCAATTATAGCCCAGGCCCTCGGTCTGCATCCCATGCAGATCTGGCCCAGCCGGTATACGCAGGATGGAAAACCAAACCGACCTATGGGACGCCGACCATATAAACATCATATAGCAAATGCTGGCAGGGGTGGCAATGGCAAAAAATAGGCGCCATTTAGACACACCCTTCAGACAGGGCATCCTCAATTTCGAGGTTCCGGCCCCGATCTCACCCATCCCAGGCGCGCTCAATATCTCGGCTGAAATGCGCGGGCTTATCAGTAATATCCTAAAGGACTGTCCTCGTAGCCGCTTCGAGGTCGCGGCTCGCATGAGCGAGCTAACCGGCGTCGAGATCACAAAATTCCAGCTCGATTCGTGGACCGCCGAGTCCCGTGACGGCTGGCGGTTCCCTCTGGAATATGCGCCCGCATTTGAGGTAGCCTGTGAAACACACAGGATCACGGAGTGGCTGGCCGCCAAACGCGGCTGCAAGATTATGGTGGGCAAAGAGGCGCTTCTGGCGGAACTCGGCAAGATCGAGCAGATGGAGGCCGAGCTCAAGGCCCAGAAGCAGGCCCTCAAGAAATATCTGGCCGGAGGGCAAGGCTGATGGAGTGGTTCACAGCCAAGGAGCTCGCTGGTATGCCAGGGATGCCTGGGACTGAACAGGGTGTGACCAAGAGGGCTAAGGCCAAATCATGGCCCTTCCGTCCCCGCCAGGGCCGTGGTGGGGGCCGTGAATACCCCCTCTCCTGCCTGCCAGCCGAGACCCAGAGGCATATCATCTCCCACGCTGACCCTGATGCGCTCAAGACATTGATGTCATCCGACATCTTTAGGCAGTTAGACGTGGAGCTGCGCGAATTAGTTGTCAAAAGGGCCATCCCAGCCGCCGAGCCCCAGCCGCCCGCCATCCGGGACGCAACAGACCTGGTAGCCTCCCGCGACCTTGACTCCCTCAGGTTCTGGCAGCGGGACATCATGCACTACCGCTGCTGCATCCTGAACGTAATCGACAAGATGGCCCTTGCCCTAGGCACCCGCCACAAGGGTGTGGACGCATTCCTGCGGATGCTCGACGCTCCTGACTGCCCGCCGCAATATATAATGTACGTCGAGCAGGCCAATGCCCGCAAGGGCGGTGGCCGCAGGCTCTCCGCCGGGACCATCTACCGATGGTTTGAGCTGCGTTTAAAGGGCGGTGACATCGCCCTTGCCCCGTCCAATGTGGATAAATTCAGGTTTCCGGCCTGGGCCGGGGAGTTTCTGCGGCATTATCAGATGCCCACGCGGCCCAGCATACAGGCGGCCCTTGAGCTTATGCCGCCTGATATCAGGCCTGACTACCAGGCGGCCTACAGATTTGTCAGAAAATGCTCGGTCATCGACATAAACCGCATCCGCATGAGCCGGAAGGAACTCTCCGGCCTCAAGGGCTTTGTGCGGCGGGACACGTCGGGGCTCTCGCCATTGGATGTGGTTGTGATAGACGGCCATACGATGAAGGCCTATGTCGCGCACCCGGTGCACGGCAAGCCCTTCCACCCCGAGATATGCGTGGCCATAGACGCCGCTACCCGCGTGGTGGTGGGTTGGAGCATCGGTCTTGCCGAGTCCGCAACGACTGTCGGGGACTGCATCCGGCACTGCATCACCGTGTCGGAGGCCAAACCCTTCGGCGGCATTCCGGCGATCCTCTATTCCGATAACGGCGCGGGTCTGCTTGCCGGGGCTAACTCCACGGAGATGACCGGCCTGTATGACAGGCTTGGGATCACGCACAAGACCGGCATTCCGGGGAACTCACAGGCCAGGGGGCTGGTCGAGAGCCTGAACAAGAATTTGTGGGTGCGCGGCGCGCGCCTGCTCGAAACCTTCACGGGTAGCAACATGAACGATGACCACCGCCGCAAGACCTATCTGAGACTCAAAAAAGAGGCCAGGGGCGGCGGCCCGGTAGCCGGTCTCATGCCCTGGGACAAGTTCATGTCATTTCTTTGCCACCTCGTCGATACCTACCACAACCGCCCGCACTCGGCGCTGCCGAAGATCAGGGACAAGGAGACCTTCAGGCTCGTCCACATGACGCCGGCCCAGATGTGGGGGCGTTTCGCCGCTGACGGCTGGCAACCTGAACTGCCTGAACAGCGCGAGATCGAGGCCATAAAGAGGCCCTGGAAGCAGGTCAGGACGGCCAGGGGCGAGGTGAGGCTCTTGGGCAATATCTATTACGCCGGTGAGCTCGCTCACCTGACCGGCTCGGATGTGATCGTCGAGTACGACATCCATGACGCCATGAGAGTCTGGGTGAGGGATATCGAGAGCGGAGAGATGATCTGTGAGGCCATATGGAACGCCAACAAGGTCGCATACTTCCCGAAATCCGCGCAGGACGACGCCACTGACAAGCGGCGTGAGCGCAGGCTCAGGCTCAAACTTGAGCAGGTGGCCGAGATACAGGCCGAGGCGGGCGGCATAGGCGTGATTGACATCCAGCCGGAACAGCCCGCGGTCGAGATCAGGCGCCGCCTGCGCGAGGAATTAGAGCTTGAAATGGCTGAAATGGCCAAAAAACAGGCTGAGAGGCCCAAAAGAGAGGCCGTGATCTTGGATATGCCCGAGCCGGAGGCGTTCACCGTGCCGGAAAAACCGCGCGAAAAGTGGCGGTTCTGGAAGGGCCTGGACGCGAAAATCAGGGCCGGAGAGCCTGTATCGGACAAAGAGCGGCAGTTCTGGAGAGGATTTCAGTCAACGGCTGACTACCGGAGCTTCGTTGCGATGGATGAGGAGTTTGGGGACTGGGCAGCCGTAAACTGACCAGCCCCCATGATGATAAAGGCGATTGACGTAAGGGCAATTCATGAATTGCCCCAACAATCACCCCAACTAACCACAGGAGGGTAGAATGACACAGAATGGCAGTGAATGCAATACCATAGCGCCGCTTCAGAACGTGTCGCTGTGCAACAAGGCCCTGGAGCGGGCCATGAACCGCCCGGCGCACCTGCCTGGCATGGTCTGCTTCTACGGGCCGTCGGGTTACGGCAAGTCGTTTGCCGCGAGTTTCGTGGCGAACCGGCACCGGGCCTATTACGTCGAATGCAAGTCAACCTGGACGAAAAAGGCGATTCTCTCGGCGATCCTGCATGAAATGGGCATCCCGCCCACCGGCCCGATCTATGCCCTGACCGAGCAGATCAGCGAGCAGCTAGCGCTCTCTGGCCGTCCGCTCATCATAGATGAGATGGATCACATCGTTGACCGCTCGGCGGTCGAGATCGTGCGGGACATCTACGAGGGGTCGGGTGCTGCGATTCTGTTGATCGGCGAGGAGATGCTGCCGGTCAAGCTCAAAAGATGGGAGCGGTTTCATGGCCGTATTCTGGACTGGGCTCCCGCCCAGCCAGCCGATGCGGATGACACCGCGACGCTCGCCCGTTTCTACTGCCGCAGGGTCTCTGTGCGGGACGACCTGTTACAGGCGGTGGCCCAGGCCGCCAGGGGTTCTGTGCGCCGGGTCTGCGTGAATCTCGCCCGCATCGAGGAAGAGGCCCTGGGCATGGGCCTTACAGAGATCGGGCTTGCTGAATGGGGGCAGAAACACTTCTTCACGGGAGAGCCTCCGGCAAGGAGGCTCAAATGAGAAGGCCTGCCGATACGCTGAAACGCGGCGAGACCAGGTCCGCAGTCTGGGAGACTATCCGGGGTTTTAAGGGGTTTCCTCCGTTTACACTTAAGGATATCGCGGTCAGGTGTGACCTCGATCTCAGCACCATCAGGGGCTATGTGCGAGGCCTTGAGTCCGCCGAATACCTCAGACGGGTGGTTAAGGGCGGCATAGGAAAGGCCGTTGCCTGGACACTTGTTGAAGACCCAGGCGTCGATCCTCCCAGGGTCAGGGATGACGGGACGGAGGTGACGCAAGGGCGCGGGCGTGAGCAGATGTGGCGATCCATGCGGATTCTGAAGGAATTTGACGCAAGGGACCTCGCCGCAGCCGCGAGCACCGAGGCTTACAGCGTCAGCGTCGCAGATGCACGGAGCTATCTCTATTATCTGCTCAAGGCCGGATATATCAGCGTGGCCAGGGCGCACAATCCGGCTGGGGGCCTTGCCAGATACAGGTTTATTCCATCCATGCACACAGGCCCGCTGGCCCCGATGGTGCAGAGGGTTAAGCGCGTCTATGACCCTAATCTGGGCAAGGTCGTATGGGGGTGCGGCCATGACGGAACATGACGCCATGACGCTGCTCAGGCAGAAGGCAGAGGACCTCGGCCAGGCCGAGGTCTCACGGCTCCTCGGATACAGCAAATCGACGGTCAACCAGGTGCTTCACGGGGTTTACAAGGGCGGTTTAAACGCCGTTTTAATCCGTGTTGAAGAGGTCTTCGGGAGCTCGACCGTTGAGTGCCCGGTGCTAGGCGAAATACGCCTCGGCGTGTGCGCCGGGCACAGAAACGCCCCGTTTGCGGCCACCAACCCCATGAGGGTGCGGCTCTGGAAGGAGTGCAGACGATGCAGACACAATCAGCGATAAGGATCGATCAGATCAAGGCGATACACACGGTGAAGGGCTCAATCGGCATGACGGATGACGCATACCGGGACATGCTGTGGGACAGTTTCAGGGTCAAAACCTCAAAGGCCCTGGATGCGGTACAGGCCGCGAGGCTTCTGATCCACATGAACCGGCTGGCTGGCAGGACGGGCAGACGCTTTGAGCACCTGGGCGAGCGTGGCCGCGACATGGCAAGCCCGAAGCAACTTAGGATGATAGAGGCGATGTGGGCGGGCGTTTCCAGGGCCGAAGGCGCATCCGCCAGGGCCAGCGCACTCAACAAATTTATCGCGCGCATAACAGGCGTGACCGACATCAGATTCCTGCCGAAATATGACGTGCGTAAGGTCATAAGGGCGCTAAAGAGCATGAAGCAGCAGAAACAGGAGGTGGCGGCATGAGTGTGAAATGGTGCCCTGATCTCAGGCGGTACATAGATGATGCCGGATGCAATGCCCGCAAGGCGGCCCTGCGGCATATCAGACCGGATATGCGCGGCAAAGTGAGCTGTGATGAGTGTGGAGAGGAAATGCCGGAGCCTGATCTCCAGGCGCAATTAATAGCGCACCTGGTGGCGGACGATGGCCAGAATCCCCTGGCGGATGATGATACGGGGACAAAGACGTGCGCCCGCTGCGGCGGAATATTTCCTATCCTGATGTTTTCTCGGTGCCAGTCCAGCAGGGATGGCAGACAGCCGTACTGCAAGGAATGCGATTTGATACGGCAGAGGGAGTGGAGGGCGGCGCACAAGGCAAAGATGAGGCACTCAGACGCCGCCATGCCCAAAGACACGAAGATATGCACCAAATGCCGTAGGGAATTGCCATTATCGGCGTTTCATAAACATAGCTACAACGTGGACGGGCTGCAATGCCACTGTAAGGAGTGCCGCTCGCAGGTGGATAAAAAGTACCGCGAACGGCTTAAATCCGCCGGGGCCATGTGCATCCTATCGATCATGCTCGCTGGCATGATCTACAGCCTCATGACCGGAGCGGCGGATCAGCAGGCAAGACTGGAGAGCGAGGCGCACAGGCTCCTGGGCCTTGATGCAACGGTTGTAGCAGTCGCCGCAACCGCCCCGCCCTCACCGGCGGAACTCAGGCGGCACGGGGTCTTGTGGGCCAGATACGACAGGATAGCTGGCCGCTGGTACACGGAACGGAAGGACGGGCGGATATGGCTGGGCAATGCGCATTGACCAAGGGCAGGATCATCATTGACCCCGTGGTCTGCCGGTATTGCGGCAGAAAGTGCCCCAAGGCCGGCAAAACCAGACTAAAACGGACAAGAACATATCAAATCATACAGGAGGCGCAAAAATGAAAACAGGAACATGTATCAGATGCGGCGACGAAAAGAAGATCAAGGCCAAGGGCATGTGCAACGCCTGCTATCAGCATACATTAAAGACCGCAGCGAAGTCCAGGCCCGATCAACGCCCGGTGGTGTTGCTGGACTTTACCGGCCATGAGGGGCTGCTGGAGGAGATCAAACAGCGGGCGCAGCAGGAGTTTAGGCCCCTGGAATGGCAGATAATGCGCGATCTCAATGTGGAGGCCCGCCATGCCATCTAAAAAACAGCCCGAAACCAGCCTCGCAAGCTGGGATGCAGTCAACAACGCCCTGCGGCGCCTGGGTGAGATCGAGATATCCAGCCAGGAATTTGAGGGCCAGATGACCCTTGAGATCAATGAGATCAGGGACAGATATGCCAAGGAGTTCGAGCTGCTGGCCAAGGAACGGGCGGCTATCGAGGCCGATATCGCGGGATATGTCGAGCAGAACAAGGCCGACTTCCTGAAGACCAGATCCAAAACCCTTGATTTCGGCGTGGTGGCCTACAGGATAACCAAAAAGATCGTGCTGCGCAACACCAAAGCGGTTGTGGCCGCGATCAAGGCCCTGGGCTGGCAACAGTATCTCAGGATCAAAGAAGAGCCGGACAAGGAGGCTCTGGACGGGCTCTCTGACACCGAGCTTGCTCGGATCGGCGTGACCCGCAAAATAGAGGATAAATTACGGATTGAGCCGAACATAGAGCGGCTCAAAGAGGCGGCATAGATTACTCCAACCAAGCCACCCAGGGCCCCTCCTTCCCTGGGCTGCACTGCGAAACCGGCGTCACCCCTTTGCCTCTCTTAATGAGGGACTCCCCCCTTAATCCCCCCTCAATGAGGGGGGGTAGGGGGGAGGGGGCCGGTCGGCAGGGTGTGGCGGCCCTGCCCTGATGAGCAGCCATGAGAAAAAATATGACACCGGAAGAGATGGCAGCAGAAGCAATGGCAGCACTAGCGGCAGGGCAACAAATGATCTTGAAGCGCAAAAAGACGAAGCTCCCGCCGAAATTCCCGCGCGGGAGATTGCTGTGCGAGAACTTCGATGGAACACGCTGCTACAGCTATGATCCGCTGAAAGTGCTGGCATGGTTAAATATGATGGGATTGATAAAGATGATTGCCAGGGAGATGAGAGCTGATGCGGCTGATCTGTCCTAGCTGTGGGGCCGCGCACTCAGCCGAGGCCTGGGCCAATGACGCCGAGGCCAGACGCTGCATAGGCATTGTGGCCGAGATGCCCAATATGGTCTCCAGGTATGTGATGCAGTATCTGGCGATGTTCAGGGCAGATACAGGCAAGGGATTGCGGTGGGCCAAGGCCCGTCGGCTGCTGGAGGATCTGGGAGTGTTTATAAAGGATTCGCACATTAGCTGGGACAAGAAACCGCCCCGCCCGAACTCGGCCAAGGCCTGGGGACTGGCCATGGAGCGGCTGCTGGAAAGGCCGCCCAAGCGCCTGCCCCTGGAGTCACACGGGTATCTGCGCTGTCTGGCCTATGAGATAGCCGATGAAATGGACAGGGCCAACGAGTCCAGATATCACGAGGCATGCCGGAGCGGGGTCTCGCCCGTGCGGGACTCCCCCCAACCCCCCTCAATGAGGGGGGATCAAGGGGGGAGCGGGCCTGTGCGCATGAAAGAGGCGCTGGCCGGGCGCCAGCCCCTGCCGGAGGATGTCAGGGCGGCGATTAAACGGTTTACAGGAGATGCGGGAGGGTAGCAATGCCGAGTCTCGATTGGATCAAAGAGATTGAGCTGGATGATATACTGAGCGGCGATGTGCGGCTGATAGCCGACTCCTGCGGCCTTGACGTCCTGATCCGGCTCTGGGAGGAGTGCCCGTCCCTGTCTCTCTATATCAGCACCGTGCCGTTAAACGAGGCGCGCAGGCGGTATATCCGCAGGCACTACAACGGCTCTAACGCCAAGGAGCTGGCGGCAAGGCTTGGCGTGAGCGACAGGTTTGTGTTTGGGGCCGTAGCCTCCCCCCAACCCCCCTCATTGAGGGGGGATCAAGGGGGGAGTCCCTCATTGAGGGATGATAAAGGCGGGCGCGGCAACGCGGAGAGGCAGGGGCAGAAGGGGTTGTTCGGTCAGGAAAACGCTTGACAGCGCCTAGAACGCGAATATAAGAAAGTAAAAAAAGGGGAATGATCATCATATCGATATTGTTAGCAGTTAGTATAAAACATGTCAAAGTGATAGCTATAGAGGCAATATTTTAGCAAACAGGTGAATTGCTGCGCGTTTTTAAGCCAGAATGACGGTTAGATAAGAGTTATAAAGAAATCATCATAATAACGGCAAATAATAGCCAGGTCATGCTTTGTTATGTCGTTACAGTTAGCGAACGGATACGAATCAAAAGAAGGATTAGTCAGCCATGAACTTGCAAGATGCCTACTACGAGCAGAAGTTTGAGAATGCGTTTCTCCGCGCGAAAGGTGATGAGTTTCAGACTTTCTTCGAGCGGCTCATGAGTTTGGCACACAAGGCTGATTTTGTGCCCTGTCGCCCGTGGGGAAAAAATGGCGACCGAAAGAATGACGGTTTTCTAAAATCAGAGCGCTGCCTGTTCCAGATCTATGCACCCAATGAGATGAAGAAAGGCAAGGCTGAGACAAAGATTACCGAAGACTTCGAGGGTGCGAAAGAGCACTGGGGGAGTTATTTCGATAAATGGGTGTTTGTTCACAACGCTGCAGATGGACTTCCGCCACATGTTCACTCGCTGTTGCTTGATTTCGAGAAAACCAATCCTGGCATCCAATTGCAGCCGTGGGGACTGGAGGAACTGCGGCTGATCTTCCGAACACTTTCAGTTGAGGACAAAGCGTCCTGGTTCGGTATCGCTCCGACCGATGAGACAAAGACTAAATTAGGGTTCAAAGACCTTCAAGTCGTGCTGGAAAGGATAGCTACGCTTCCGGTACCAACAATGACTGAGATCAAAGATGTTCCTATGGGCAAGATCGAGGCCAATGCACTATCCGAAAGCGTGGCTTGTCTGCTCAAGGAGGGAATGATAAAATCGCCACTGATCGTGGACTTTTTCTCCCAGTGGAATGACGAAACGCTCGGGGAACGGTTGGCCGAAGCTTTCAAGGCTGAGTATCGACGATTGCGCAAACAGCATTCCCCGAACCAGATATTCGCTGAACTTCAATCATGGGCCGGAGGAGATCGTCGTGGTACGCCGGAGCATGAGGTAGCCGTTCTGACGGTCCTGGCGTACTACTTCGAGCGCTGCGACATCTTCGAAGAGCCAAGGAGGGATGTTTGATGATCCTTCCTTCAAAACATCTTCCCCAAAATCGTGCCCTGTTGACTGTGGGAGCAACGATCCTTCAACACCTATCCTACCCCGTTACAGTTTCAGCCTTGTGGGAGGAAATGTTACGCCCCGTGGATGGACAGAAAGGGCTGCCGCACTTGCGCTACGATGCATTCATGCTTTCCTTGGACATGTTGTTTCTTATGGGTGCGATTGAACTTAGAGAAGGTCTCCTATACCGGAGGGCGTCATGATTTCCCGCATTTTTAGCAGCTTGGTAACCTTTAAGGGCCTGGAATTCAAACCCGGTCTGAACATTCTGATTGCGCGGAAGGAAACGGGTGCGAGCGACAAGCAAACCCGTAACCGGGCGGGCAAGACCAGCTTGATCGAAATCGTGCACTTCCTGACCGGCTCGGACGTCGGGAAGGATTCCCTTTTTCGCTTGAAAGAACTCGTCAATGAGTCGTTTGGAATGGAGTTCGATCTTATCGGGGATAAATTGCTCGTTGAGCGTTCTGGACACCAGAAATCCAAGGTCCGTGTAAAAGGCGCGAGCTTTTTAAAAGATAAAACCAGCCTCTCGAATACTGAGTGGGTGGAGTTACTTGGCGAAAAGATGTTTGGGTTGCACCAACTTCCTGAAAACGGCGGCCGCATGCCGACATTCCGTTCCCTGTTTGCCTACTTTGTACGTCGGCAACTCAGCGGGGCGTTCACGACTCCAGAGAAGCAGGCAACTATGCAACAGGCCGGGGATTATCAGGTCGCACTGCTGTTTTTGCTTGGCTTGGATTGGAGGATTGCCAGCGACTGGCAGAAAGTGCGGGATCGGGAGAAAACCCTGGCGGAGCTGAGGAAAGCGGCAAGTGCTGGTGCCTTCGGCAGCATTGTTGGAAAGGCATCTGATCTACGGACGCAGCTGACCGTGGCAGAGGCGCGACTGCAGGACCTTAAATCCCAAGTTGCCGCATTCCGTGTGCTGCCTCAATACCGGGAGATGGAAGCAGAGGCCGATCGGCTCACCCGAACGCTCAATGAGCTCTCAAACGCTAACGTTATAGATTTGGCGGCGATTCGCGACTTGGAACGCGCAATGCAAACTGAAGCACCGCCGCCGCTTGAAGACTTGGAGAGTCTTTACGCAGAAGCGGGTGTGGTGCTTCCAGGCGTAGCCATCAGGCGCTATAAGGACGTGCGGAGTTTCCACGAATCCGTGATCCGGAACCGGCGCGATTACCTCGCCGGCGAATTAGAAGCAGCCAGACAGCGTGTAGCAGTACGCGAGCAGGAAAAGCTTCGGCTAGATGAACGGCGTGCTGCTGTGCTGGAAGTCTTACAGAGTTACGGCGCACTGGATCAGTTTTCTAAATTGCAGGGCGAAGTGGGACGCATAGAGGCGGAAGTCGAGTCGTTACGTCAGCGTTTTGAAGCAGCGGAGCAGTTGGAGGGCACAAAGAACGAACTGGATATCGAGCGGAACCGCTTGACGCTCCGCCTGCGACGCGATTTTGCAGAGCAGAAAGCCCGCTTGTCAGAAGCTATTCTCGCGTTTGAGGAGACATCAAGGCGGCTATACGAGTCTGCCGGCAGCATGACCATAGAGGAAACCTTCAATGGGCCGGCCTTCCGGTTTCCGATGCAAGGCTCCCGCAGCAAGGGTATCAAGAATATGCAGATTTTCTGCTTCGACATGATGCTCATGCGTCTGTGCGCCAAGCGTGGTATAGGCCCTGGATTCTTGATCCATGACAGTCACCTCTACGATGGAGTTGATGGTCGGCAAGTTGTCAGCGCTTTGAAGGTCGGGGCCAAAACCGCAGAAGAATTGGGCTTTCAATACATTGTAACAATGAATGAAGACGATGCGTTCAAAGAAAGCATTGAAGGGTTCGATCTTCGAAAGCATATCCTTCCTGTTACGCTGACCGATGCAAAGGAGGATGGCGGCCTTTTTGGGTTTAGATTTTCCTAAATAACAAAGAATAAACAAGTTTTCACTATTTACCCCTCCAGAAACTTCCCGATCGTATCCTTGATATACCCCATATCCTCATCCGGTGTAATCAGAAATACTTGACTTTTATTTTTAATGTTTTATTATTTAGCTTAATGGTTAAATAATAAGGGGGTGGCCATGAACAATTTTGGAGATGTTTTAAGAAAATTGAGAGAGGTGGCGCGGTTACGGTTGAAAGATGTCGCTGAACAAATGGGGTGGTCAGTTGTATATCAGTCGGATATCGAACGTGGACGCAGGAATCCGCCCGTACGGGCAAGGCTAATAGAGCTTGCCAAAATCCTTAATGACAGGGGCGGACAACTTATTGAAGCGGCCTCTCAAGCGGCACAAAGGATCGAACTGCCAATGGTCGAAAATCAAAAAGCCAATGAAGTAGGCCTTATGTTGGCCAGGAAATGGGATACGCTTACTGATGATGAGCTCAATAATCTTTGGGCAATCTTTAATAAATCCAGCAAAGGAGACTCTGACAACAATGGCCAATAATGTTCCGATTGTTCCAGCAAAATCTTGGCTAGACATCGCTGCTAGCGCAAGATCGATAATTAACGATGTGAAACCTGGACTCCTTAAAGCTCCAGATGCTTTCCCATTGATTGATTTTATTGAATTTCGACTTCGCGACGTACTAAATTTTAACTTTTACGTGGAAGATTTGCCTTATGGAGTAGAGGCACAGACTGATCCTGACAACAGGATCATAGTTTTTTCTCCTGCCACCTATGAAGCTCTGTTTAAGGATGATGGGAGAGCAAGATTTACCGCAGCTCACGAGATCGGACATGCAAAAGAACATGCTGGCTATTTGCAATCCATTATCTCACACGGCCATAAAGTGCAGAAATATAATAGAGGCGACATTAAGCCATATTTTGACCCTGAGGCGCAGGCCAATGTTTTTGCAGCAAGCCTTCTTATGCCCAGCGAAGCCCTATGGTTACTCAAAAAGCAATGTGACGGCAAAAATATGATAATGATAGAAGAAATGATGCGTATCTTTAAGGTGTCGAAAAGTGCTGCTTCGAACAGATGGAAGAATCTTCTTAAATATTAAAGGGTCTCCTTAATCCCTAGGATAGGCTGGAGACCCCCCCTTGAGCATAAAAACCAGACAAATCCATTTTATATTGGATCGTTTTTTTGTCAAGGATGCGGCCTTCCTGATAGGAGGTGTAATATGCTATGCGAATTGAAACAGTTGATGGATTAAATGATCCAAAAGTTAGGTATGTCAAGTGGTTCAAGCATTGGAAAAGCGGAAAGATAATCAGGGCTTCTGATTATGGACTTGAGGCTTTCCCGATAAAACGTAACTAGAAGCACCATCTGGAGAGCGGTTTTTACCCGCTCTCCAGAAACTTCCCAAGCGTGTCCTTGATATAGCCCATATCCTCATCCGGTATGACCAGAAACGGCCTCGCCGGTATGACCGATCCCGGGTGCTTCACCATCTTGACGGGGTGTTTTGCCCCTGGCCAGAAAAGGGCCTGCTTGTTTTTGGGCCGGATTACAGATGCCTTGGTCTTGCCGCCGAACTGATGTATGGCCGCATATTCCACGTTTGTCCCGACCTCCGCGCTTGCGGCGTCCGAGCGCGATGTAATGGAGTTCTTGAGCCTGCCCGTGTCTATCAGGGTCTGTCCGTTTTGTCTTTGCGCTCTCTTGCTGGGCTTCCATTTATCCGGTCTTCCGCCGTCTGCGAAGTTCCTCTGGACGGCTGATTCCATCATTTGCGCCACGACCCGCATGACCGGCGTCAGGTCTCCCAGCCTGGCCTGAAGCCGCCTAAGCGCGTCCATTACCTCTCTGTCATCTATGGTGATGGTGATCGGCATTATCAGTAGCCGCCGCCGTCCGGCTGCGCTCCACCGCCTGAGGCATCCTCTGCTATCCACTGCGCGAGCAGTGACAACAGCGCCTCCCTCAGGTCCGCCCTTATACCGCTCATGTCCGCCCGCCATGCCGACTCGCCTGGGTTTGACGCAAAGCCAGGGTCGGGGATGAGCGGACGGGCTGGCAGTTTGTGGCCGGTAACCGGATCGATGGGCTCGATCAGCTCCCCTGTCGGGTCGTGCGTCTCGACATTCAGGCCCCTGGCCCGCATTTCGGCCTCTGAGAGCGCCCTCACCGAGCATCGGCAGTTGTAGCCGTTCGGCGGATACCAGGTCTGCCAGAAGGGGTGATTTGCCGGAAATATCAGGCCTGAGAGCGCCCTGTGCGTGGGTCTCGTGCGTGAATCGTTGACCGCCTGATATTGCCAGTACGGGAGCATGTCAGCCGTCTCCATCTGGCGTCTGTACCTGCCCACATTGTACGCGGTCTGGATATTGGTGCGGAAGACGCTCTCTAACTGCCATCTCCTGCCCGTCAGGAGGTGGCCTATCTCGCGTCTGAACTCCTCAATGGTGGTGCCGTTTGTTATAGCATCTGCTATAGCATCCGCTATGGCCTGGATGTCCCTGAGATTATGCACGCCCGAGGCTGTGAATGCCAGGGCCCGCATCTCGGCGTCCAGTGCGTAGTAATCTGCCGGCGTAAGGGATATCTTGGCCTGCCAGTAATCTATGGCCTCCTGGGGTGTTAGATCGAGGTTTGCAGACAGCGTCATGTCTATCCCTTATCCTGTTGTTCCCTGTCTGCCTGTTCCCTGCCCCACAAATGGGCTGAGACCAGGGCCTTTTGCAGTATATCGGCCACCTCACTCCCACCTGCCACCCTCCCCCCTTTGATTCCACCCTCAATGAAGGACTTCCCCCTTGATCCCCCCTCAATGAGGGGGGTGGGGGGGAGTTGGGTGGAGCTTATGAGTGATGGGAGCATCTGTGAGAGCTCTGCGAATGACCCTGCCTTGTTCACGGCGTCCATGATCCTCTGTATCCGCGCTGCATCCACCGCGCCCGCGCGGTCGAGACACGCGGCCACCAGCTCCTCTATCGCCTGCTGGTCCCGCGTGAATTGCTGCTGTTCGGCGAATTGCGCCCCGGCTCCTCCGGGCGCTCCCCCCGTACCCCCCTCAATGAGGGGGGTACGGGGGGAGTGGCCTGCGCGCTGATCGCCGCCTGATCCAGATCATCCGGCTCCATGCCGTACATGCGCTGCCAGTACGCGGGCGTGAATCTGGCGCCCGCCGCATATAGCATCTGATCCCTGGCGGCCAGGGCCTTCAGGTCTTCCGCGGCTTCGCAGAACGAGAATACCGGCGGATCGCCCTGAAAATTGATCTCCCATATCCATCTGATCAGCGTGTTCACGCCGTCCTCGATGATGCGCTGGTCGGCCTCCATGATCTCGTCCCTGACCCTCATGTGGGTCTCCGCAGCGGCATACGAGCCGCCCTTCACCTCTGTTGTCAGGTTCTGGCCCAGCACGGCTATGGATATCTCGGTCTTGCATGCGTCGATCAGCTTGTTGAACACATCAGCCGACGCCCCCTTGCCGCCCGCCTCCAGGATGTTGACACTGGCATCGTCGGGGATCACTGCCACGGCGTCCTGGATCATATTGTCCAGGCTGTCGGCCAGGGCGTCTATCTCCCCTGTCTTCGCGCCCCTGGGGTGTTTGCCCACAATGAAGGGGCTGCCGTATTTCTCCGTGAACTGCACCCAGAATCGAAATCCGCCCTTGCGGAAGGTGCACGGCCAGAAGCAGCGCGAGAGCACCGCCTGACCGTATGGATTTATGTATGTCGGCACATGCGTGCACAGGATAAACTTGCGCTCCGGCACGGGCGCGCCCATGAAGTGATCGCGCGTGCGCAGCATGAGATTATTGTCCTCGTCGAACACGAACCAGTGCTGCGGCTTTGCCAATACCGCCGACGGCAATATCAGTCCGCCCTGGCGCTCCCATATCACCTCCAGGACGCTGTATCCGAAGAGCACCGCATCCAGCATGTCGTTAAAGAGCCGGTGCGGATTCAGCGCACTGATGACAGCGCTGATTATATCAGTGTTTGCGCCCTGGTCTGACAGTTCCCAGTTGAGGGACATAACCCCCGCCTTGCGGGATGTGACGCAGCCTGCAAGAAATGGGTCGGCCAGCAGGTCGTTGTATGCCTGGATATCCTTGCCCAGCCTTTTCAGCACCGGGTCTGGATTCGGCAGATACAGTCCGGCTATCATGAAGAAGTCTATGGCGTTTTGTCTTACCGCCAGCTCTTTTGCCAGTTCAGGTTTATTGTTCATCGTAGCCTCTCAGCATCTGTACTGATTCCCTTGTGCGGCGGGTGGCGACATATACAGGCCCGTTATAGCCCTCGGCGGCGTGGCAGGCCAGAAAACAGGCCCAGGCGCGGTCAGCGTGTCCGGCTGAGTCGCTCTCGGCCTCGAAACGCACCGAGCCAGACGGGGTCACGATCTTCTTGAGCTTGTGCAGGTCTGATCTCACGTCCTGATCCCCCATGGGTATGCGGATTTTTCTGTCCTCAAACCTCTGCTTGCCCACGGTCGCCACCAGTTGTTTGTTGGCCGGTGTGAACAGCACGCCCTCGACCCTGTACAGCCCGTGGCGTCTCTGCGCGTCCTCGACCGGTTTCTCGCCCATACCGGTCTGATCCATGCAGCATCGGATGACATGATAACGGCTGAAGGCCTCATCGAGCAGGGCGTCCTGCTCCGCAAAGCTGATCCGCCGTCTGGCCGTGATCTCCCGCGTCCACAGGACATCTCCCACCTCCTCCGCCGCCCAGATGACAAACAGGTCGTTTCTGCGGCCTATGTCCACGCCGAGATAACAGGGCCCGCCCGCATACAGCTCCGGCATCCCGGCCCGCTCGTCCTCGACCGCGTTTATCAGGTCATAAGAGAGCCAGGCGCTTGCCTCATCCAGCCACTTGAGCTCGTATTCCTGTGCCCAGGCGTCAGGATCGTTTATGCCGCGCCGGAGATCCTCGATGTCTCGCGGCAGGCCGTCTGCCACGGCCTGATAGATGTCGGTCACGTGCCTTGACCAGATAGGGTCGTCATCCGTCATGATCTCGTAAAATTTATTGCCCTTGCCGTTCGGAGTTGAGATGACACGGATTTTAAGCCCGTTACGGCTGGCGACCGGAAAGACCGCCTGCCAGATCTTGCGTGAGTCCTTGTGGAACGCGAACTCATCAAGCAGGATGTTGGCCGAAAATCCCCGTGCCGTATCCGGGCTGCTTGGAAGCGCCGTTATTCGGCTGCCGTTTGGAAGCTCGATCTCAACGGCCTTTATGCTCCCTTCCCAGTCGTATTCGAGCGATTTAAACGCGGTTTGATAGGCCTGCAAATGGCGTTTGACGCCCTCTTCCATCGCCTCCCGCGCCTGGCGTTCGCCTCGTGAGAGGATCACCCACCTGCGCCTCGCGTTGTTGACTTCGGCGTCCAGGCAGTCGTTTACCAGCTCCAATGTCGATGTGAAGGTCTTGCCGGACTGTCTGGAGGACATGCCTGCCTTGAATCTGGCGTTATCCGTTATCCAGCGTCCCTGGTATGGGTAGATCGTGATGGCGGGCATCAGACTATCCCGTATATTTCTTCTCTCACCCGGCGCAGGGTCTCCGGGTCAAGCCCCGTCCCCTTGGCCTTGGCCCTGGATTCAAGGTCCGAGAGCTTGGCGTCTATCCGTTTTTTAGTGTCTGACTTAAGGCGTTCCCGCGCGACGGACGAAGACTGGAGCTTTGCGAAATCCCCTATTATCCGGCTCTTTTCGCTTACATCCAGGGCGTGCGCCATTAGGAGCTCCAATATCTCGCCGGTGAAGAGTTTTGAAGCTGCCTCTTCAAGGGCCATCTCACCTGGCTCGGATGATAGCGCGCGGGACTTGTCTTCTATGACCCGGATGCGCCTGTAGAGATTCAGGAAATCCCTGCCGTATCTGCCAACGGAACTCCTGGATATATCATGGCCCCTGGCATTGAGATAATCAGAGATATCCTCGTATGTCGCCCCTTCAATCAGCAGGCGATCCACCTCCTGCCTGATCTCGGCAGGCAGCTCCGTGTCTATCCGGCTGCGCTTCCTGATCTTTTCGTGCGGGCCGCCCATCAACCCAGCTCCTCGTCTATCACTCGGATCTTGCCGAGGATCTCCAGATATTCCTGCTTTTCATCTCTCGCTTCCACCAGGAGTCTCGCTGCGGACTGGATGTCTATTTTTTCGATGGGGTCAATGGCTGAGGTGGCAAGCAGCCCCTTTACGCTCTTTATCTTCGCGCCTATAGCCACGGCAAGCTCCATGCGCCTGCCCTTCAGCCGTGACCTTGCGCCCTCAAGTTCCAGGTTGCTCAAGTTTATACCTCCCTCTGTTTGGCCTCTCTGCGGACTATCGGGCAGAAGAGGTTGTTGTCCACGGCCTTTTCGATCCCTGAGACCTTCTCAATGGTAAATGTGGCCAGCTCCCTGTATCCGCTGCAACAGTCTTGGTAGGCCTTCACCAGGCCCACGTTGTCTTCATACATCCGCACCACGGCCTCAAAGCGCCGGTTCTGGACGTATGTAACCAGCAACAGCATGAGCCACGGGGCGATAAACCAGATAATGAGCAGGGATATGACCGGCATGTCCCCCAGCCGGTCGAGGATTGTTGCGACAGCGTTGATGATAGCGATTTGATCTGTCCCCATGCCGTCTCCCATTCAGTATTTATTTTTTTACATACAGGAAGACGCTCTCGAAAACTACTGAATCCATCACGAGAACCCACTGAAAATAATGGATATTCTGGCAAAAAACATGAGCGGAGGAGATGCCATGCAGATAGAGATCTTCAAGGCCGGGACACACACGGATTCGGCGGGCAACACCAGGCAGTGGAGCGCCGCCGATCTGGACGCGATAGCGCAGAAATATAACGGGCAGCCCGTTGACCGGAGGCATGAGGCCCCGGTCGTGATCGGGCACCCAAAAGACAACGCCCCGGCATACGGCTGGGTGGAAGGGTTGGAGCGCAAGGGAGGCGTCCTTTACGCCAGGCTCAAGGACCTCGCCCCCGAATTCGTGGAGTGGGTGAAAAAGGGCCTATACAGGAAGCGCTCCATATCCCTTTATCCCGACATGACACTCAGGCATATCGGATTCCTGGGCGCCATGCCGCCCGCGATCAAGGGCCTGGCGGACGCGGCCTTTTCCAGCGCGCCCGGCGTAACGATAGATTTTGACGAGGCAGGCGCGATAAACGCCATTGGATACATATTCCAGCGGATGCGCGACTGGCTGATAGGCAAATTCGGGCAGGACAGCGCTGACCAGGTGCTTGATCAATACAGTATCGACATGCTCAAGAACCTGCCGCCGGATGATGAGACCGGAGGCGATACGGTTGCTCCGCTCTACATGGAGCGAGAATCTGTAAGGGCGATTCCCGTAAGGGCGATTCATGAATCGCCCCAACAAAAAGAGTCAAAGGAGTCTGAGATGGAAAGAAAAGAGCTTGAGGCGAAGTTGTCCGAATTTTCGGGACAACTGAAGGCAAGGGATGAGGAGGTGTCCAGGCTTAAAGCCACGCTGGATGCCGAGACGAAGGCCAGGAGGACTGCGGAGTTCAATACCTTCTGCGACGGACTAATAACCGAGGGCAGGCTCGTTCCGGCCCAGAAACCTCTGGTGATGGATTTCATGGAGATAGCCCACGCTGCCGGCGAATATGAGTTTGCCGAAGGCAAGAAGGCCGCCCTGGACCGGATGAAGGAATTCCTTTCCGGCCTGCCGAAACAGGTTGAGTTCGGCGAGATGGCGACAAAGGGCAGGGCAGTGGATGGGGCGTCAGGCCCTAAAACCAGCGCCGGAGATTATCCGGGCCAGGTGGACGAGGAGCGCATGAAGCTGCACGAAAAGGCGCTTGAATACATGGAAAAACATGATGGCGTCACCTACATGGCCGCCATGCAGACAGTGATAAGGGAGGCATAACAAATGGGACGCTTATCGAATTTAAGGATCGTCGATCCGGTGTTGACCCAGATAGCTCGCGGCTACACGAACGCGGCGCTGGTGGCTGAAAATCTCTTTCCCACGGTGGGAAACCTTGCCAAGGAAGCGGGCAAATACCCGCAGTTCGGCAAGGAGGCGTTCAAGGTCTACACGACAGAGCGTGCGCTTAGGGCTGCCTCAAACCGCATAAACCCCGAAGGCGTAATCGTCCTGGACTTTGTCATGGACGAGCACGACATCGAGTATCCCATAGACTATCGAGAAGATCAGGAGGCGGCTTTCCCGCTCCAGGCACACGCGACCAATACCGTGACGCGCGTCATCCAGCTCAGACGTGAGAAAATGGCGGCTGATCTTGCCCAGAACACCGCTAACTACGCTGCGGCAAACAAGATCGCGCTGTCGGGCACGACCTGCTTTACAGATCAAACAAACTCCAACCCCATAGGCGTGATCGAGGACGGCAAGGAGGCGATCAGGGCCGCGACCGCGCAGTATCCGAATACGATGCTGATCGGCGCGAGCGCGTTCAAGACCCTGAAAAACCATCCGCAGTTGCTGGACCGTATCAAATACAGCATGAAGGGCATCATCACTACCGATCTCATGAAGGAAGTATTCGAGATCAACAACATCGTCGTTGGCCGCGCGGTCTATTCGTCCGACGCCGGAGTGTTCTCGGATATATGGGCTGACAACGTGATTTTGGCATACGTGCCGGTCGCGCAGCCGAACATGGAGCGCGACATGTACGAACCGTCCTATGGCTACACGTTCCGCAAACAGAACGAGCCGTCAGTGGATCGTTATGTGGAGTCAGGCGGGAAACTTGAGGTCGTCCGCGCGACAGACATCTTCACCGTGGCTATGCCTGGTGCCGAGGCCGGATACCTGATCAGCAACACCAACGCATAGGAGACAGATAATGGCTGAGAAAGTAAGGGCGACTGACGTAAGGGCGATTCATGAATCGCCCCAACAACCCCAACAATACAGGTGCCTCTCTCCGGTCATGCACGACCGGAAATACTATGGGCCGGGTGAGTGCGTGGATTTGACGATGAAACAGGCCTCGCGCCTGGGCGGACTGGTCGAGAACGTCACTCCCCCCGTACCCCCCTCAATGAGGGGGGAATCAAAGGGGGGAGTCGAGCAGACAGGCAGGGCCGTTCAGACCAAAGACCAAAAGACTGATGGAGGTAACTCATGAAGACATATCAACCGATTTTAATTACGAGCATCCTTGCGGCGGCGGCCCTCGCCAGGTTCCAGATGGTGGGCTTTGACGGCAATGTCGCGGCGGCAGGGGCAGCGGCCCTTGGCGCGTGCGATACTGACACCGATCTGGGCGACGAGGCCCCGGTCGCGGTCTCCGGCATCCTGCTTGTCACCGCTGGCGCGGCCATAGCCGTGGGCGCGAAGGTCGAGGTAGGCACAAGCGGGAAGGTCATCACGAATACGACAGGTGTTTCCTGCGGATATGCGCTTGACGCCGCCGCTGCGGACGGAGATGCCATCCGTATCGTAAGAGGCATTTAAGAGGCCCTTAGAGGCCTCGGCCCTGTGGCATGGCCAATGGGCCGTTTTTTTAGAATGCGTTGATCGTGGGGAATTTTAAACGCTGTTTAAACGCATATCCGAGGCGCTATGTACTGTACCGTTGACGACATCAAGAAGGCGATCCCTGAAACCGACATCATCCAGTTGACGGATGATGCCGGAGCGGGCGTGATCGACGCCACAAAGACGGACGAGGCGATCCAGTACGCATCGGACATCATTGACGGGTATCTCCTTGGCGGCGGGTACACCCTGCCGCTCTCCCCTGTCCCTGGGATCGTTCTGTCTGCCTGTGTCGACCTGGCCATACATTACCTGTACGGCAGACGTTACGCGGCTGATATCCCGGCTGGGATAGAGTCGCGTTACACAAACGCAATGAAATTATTGGGGCTTGTCCAGGCCGGAAAGATCAGTCTGGGCGTGATCTCGCCTAACGGCTATCAGGATGGCCAGTACAAGGGCAGCAAGACTGCGGCTGACAGGGTGTTCAACAAGGATGTGTGGGATTCGTACTGATGGATTATACGCCAATAGCAATACAGACAGCTCATGAAAACGGCCTAGACCCCGCCCTGGTGCAGGCTATATGCCATGTGGAGAGCGGCTGGGACACATACGCCATGCGGTATGAGCCGCAATTCGAGGCCAGGTATCTGACGGGGCTCGATTTCAGGAGGGTCAGTCCATGCAGCAGGGACACGGAGCGTAAAGGTAGGGCCATGAGCTGGGGCCTGATGCAGGTCATGGGCCAGGTGGCCCGGGAGCTGGGGTTTGACGGCCCGTATCTCTCCGCACTGTGTGATCCTGCGCTGGGTCTGCGGTATGGCTGTCTTCACCTCCGGCGCAAGATGGATAAATACGGGTCTCAGGGCATAGAGGCGGTGATCTCGGCGTACAACGCCGGCCAGCCCGTGCGAAGGCCCGACGGGACATGGGCCAATGGCATATATGTCAGGATGGTACTGGAGCAGCTACAAAAATATAAGGAGACATGAGATGGACACGATAATTAAACATGTGTTGGCAGGCGGCATCAAGATGCTGATCGGATCGGACTGGTGGGGAAAAGTCGGCTCGACCGTGGCGGATCTGGCCAAGGCAGATCTGTCCGGGGCCCAAAAAAAAGACATGGCCGTCACAACGCTGAAGGAGATGGGCTGGAACCTGGCGTCATGGGCGTTGAACCTCGCGGTCGAAGTGGCGGTTGCCGTGCTGACCAAAAAAATGGATGATCTGGCGGCATAGAAATGAAAATTTTCGCCATACTGAAAACATTATGGGCGTCCAGGGATATTGCGGCGCAGATGGAGACCAAAAATTGGTACGCCTCAAAGACCATCTGGTTCAACACGATTTTGTTCGCCGCCGCCGCCGTGACGAACATCTTCGGCTATGACCTGCGGCAATGGGGGCTGGATGAGAACGTTTACAATGCGCTGGCTCTGGTGGCTGCTACCGTGGGCAATTTCTGCCTGCGCCTGGTCACCAAACAGCCGGTTGGTCTGCCGTCCCAGTCTGTCGGCGGACCCCCAGGTGGTCAGCCAGATACAGGCGGGGGGCCGGATAAACGGGGCAATCTGGATGCGGGTGAACTGCTATGAGGTGCCCTGAGTGCGGTGAATGGATGGTGCACTCGAGCAGTTGCTGGCTATGTCCGCACTGCGGATACGCCATGTGCGGGTAGTCCGCCTGTGCAATGATCGCCGGAATAGAATCAAAAATCATGTCGGCGGTGAAGGCCGCCATACCGGATATAGCAAGGGCCGCGTCCCTGCCCGACCCTGACCTGGCCCTTACGGGAGTGCCGCCCCAGGGCGATGTGGTGATCGCCATGGCCAGCCTGGACATGGGGGAATTCAACGCAATCAACATGCGCCGGGCCCCAGCCTATCCTGTATGGATCATCAGGCTGCGGCTGCGGGATATGCGCCCGGCGGATCAGGTGACGGCTGGTGCGTATGGCAAGCTGGAGGCCGTGCTGCAGAACGTGCACGGGCTGGAGATAGACCCGTCAACCTATGTGTATCTGCGCGAGGTCAAGCTCTCCGGCTATGGAGACGGCATTTACGTCTATGACGTCAAGTGCTCGTGCACCGTGATGATGTTCAATTAAATGCCGTATAAACGGCGGATAAACGGAGGTTACTTATGTCTCTCATGACAAATAGGGCGGTCGTGATGGCCGCGGTTGAAACTACATACAACACTGACCCGGGGGCTGGCTATACAGGTATCCTGTGCAACAAGGGCCTGAGCGTCAAGGCGAACGCCGACAAGATCGAGAGGAACATTGTCCGGCAGACATTCTCGCCAATGGGCAGCGTGATCGGGGCCAAGAGCTACGAGATATCGCTGGAGTGCGAACTCAAGGGCGGCGGCCTGAACGCCGGGACCCCAGTCGCTCCGGAGATCGACACGCTCCTGCAATGCTGTGCTCTGGAGCAGACGGCGTCTGCCATTGTGTCTGTCAGCGCATCCACAGGCACATGGCAGATCGGCGAGATCATCCAGAAAAGCGGTACACCCAACACAGATATCGGCGTAGTGCAGGATTATGTCATCACCGCAGGCGTGGGCACGATCTATATCAGGAATTACACCGGCTCGCTAGTGTCGGCGGATAGTCTGGTCGGCAAGACCAGCGCCGCGACAGCGACCGTGTCCGCCGCCCCGACAAAGGCCCTGTGCTACAGGCCCATATCAGACCCGCTTGCCATGAAGAGCGCGACCGTGCATTTCTACCGCGACGGCATCAGGCACGTCATGACCGGAGCGCGCGGGGATGTGGAGTTTACGTTCAATGTCGGCAAGTATCCCCTGGCCAAATTCACCATCCAGGGGTCATACAACGATCCAGCGGATATCGCCATGCCATCCCCTACGTTCCAGAATATTGTCCCTGCGGTCTGCGTAAATGCGGGGCTGCATATAGGTTCGGTTGATATGACGAAGACCTGTGCGACCGCTATATCGCTCAAGATGGCAAACGACGTCAAGGCCCGGGAGTGCATAAACGCAACCGAGGGCAGGCTGGGGTTTGACATCACCGGCAGGAAACCCACGGGGTCGGTCGATCCTGAGGCTACGGCCCTTGCTGATTTCAACCCCTGGGCCGCGTGGAAGGCCTCCACTCCGGCGGCCATCTACGCCACCATCGGCAGTGTGGCGGGCAACCAGATCAGGATATCCGTGCCCAATGCCGTCTATGACGACGTGTCATACGGCGACAGAAACGGACTCGTGACCTATTCCCTGCCGTTCACCTGCAAGGGCGGCGCGTATGGCGACGACGAAGTCAATATGTTTGTGTTCTAAACCCCTCCCCCCCACCCCCCCCCTCATTGAGGGGGGATCAAGGGGGGAGTCCCTCATCGAGGGGCTTGAACTATCAAGCGATTCTTAACAAATGATGCGGGCAGGCACTGGGGCCTGCACCTACAACAACACCGATGAAGGAGAGACATTATGCGTGACATAAAGGCTACGGAAAACACCATTGAGATAAACGACGGGCATTCTGGCGATGTGCATGTGCTCAAATACCGCAACCCCACCAGGCAGGAGATGACGGCGTATCAGGCCAGGCTCTTCGAACGCAAGGGCAAGAAGATGATCCCGAGATTTTTTGAGGCCAGGGTCGAGTTTGGCAGAAAACTCCTCACCGGATTTGTCAAGGGCACGCTCGGCTACGAGGGCAAGGCGTTCGCGTCCGACCCGTCCGATCCGGATTACCGCGCCGACTGGTGTGACCTGCTGGTCGAGTGCGCGCCGGATATCGTGGCGGTGGTCGCACAGCAGGCGTTCGAGGCCACGGGCGTGGCGCGGCAGGATATAGATATCGCCGCATACGATGAGACGGATGACCCTTTGGCCCCATAGCGGAAGATATTGATCTACCGGCTGAGATAGAGCTGCTGCTCGACGGCGGCTGCACGGATGAGAGACGCAAGAAGTGCCTCGCCGAATCCGGCCCCTTTCTGGACAAAATTTGCGAGACCTGCCGGTACAGAGACCGGCGGATATCTGAATATGTGGCGATGCTATACGAGATGCACCTCTTGATCACGGCGGGGTTTCCCATGGATGCGGATTCACTCTCATACCAGCAGTGGCTGGATCTGGGGATGCTGAGGCAATCGGTACAGGCGAGGATGCGGGGGATTTAGATGTGCGGGATTTGACGCTCAGCATGAAGATAAGCGTGGATGCGACTGGAGCCGCGCAATCGGTGGAGCTGGTCAAGGATTCCATCGACAAACTGGGTGCGGCTGCAGGGCCTGCGGCTAATCGTCTGGAATCCGCATCTGGAGCCATCAGATCCACTGCGTCAGCGGCCACCGAAGGCGCTGGTGCGTGCGATCTGATGGCTCGTTCGATATCATTTCTTGAAGGCGCATTCGCCGCTATGGCTGCATATTACGTGATCGATAAGATCACTGAGATGTTCAAGCGCGGCATCACTGCAGTCGACGATTACAATAAGAGCGTCATTTCAATGGCGGGTATCATAGCCATGATGTCCAGGCAGGCCCGTGAGCAAGGGGATATTGCCGGGGCATATAAAAACGCCAAGATTTATATGGAACAATTAACCCCGGTTCTGGAGAATCTCAGCAGATATATCATCGGCACTGGCCATGATATTAACTTGGCCGCGATGGAATTCGCCAAGTACGGCGTCCTAATCGACACCACCAACCAGAAACAGGTGCAGGGATTTATCGCCACGACCAATGCGATAATGACCATGACATCAGGTATGGCGAACGCTGAACTGCAGATCTCCCAGGAGATCAGGGCATTGATGACAGGACAGATCGATGTCCATGCCTCCCTGGGTCGTGTCCTGCAGGCGCTAGACCCCCAGATCAAGGAGCATATCCAGCAATGGAAGGAAGAAGGGACGGTGTTGGAGAATCTAGGCAAGCTTATGGGGCCGTTTGTTACAGCAAACGCCGATTTGTCTAAAACCCTGCTGGCGCAAAAGACCACCATCCAAACCATCGTCGATCAAACGCTGCGTGGCGGGCTGATGCCCGCCTACAAAGATATCACGGCATTGATGGAGAACGTTATCGGCTCAATGCGTGACCAGCAGAATCAGACCACGTCCCTGGCTAGTGCTATTCAAAATAATCTTATAGAGAAATGGGCTGTCTTTAAGGCCGTCATACTGGATGTCTGGGCGGTTACGGGCCCCATATTCCGGAGCATATCGGCATCTTTCGATATGATCACATCGGCCATTGGCCCGATCGCCGCGGCGCTGCTGCCCGTCGCCCAATATATTGGAAATGTATTGACCGGCATCAGTGAATATATCAAGAGCGTGATATATGATTTTGCGGCCCTGGGCGAGGCTGTGAAGTTCAATTTCAGCGGGGCCAAGGCATATCTGACAGAGGCCGCCAACGCAATCCGTGATGCCAATAACAGGGCGGCGGATGGTGTGACCAGTATATGGAGCAGGGCGAAACAGAATGTATCCGACTATTATGCCGAGATAGCCAAACAGCAGGCGGCGCTGGACAAACAATTGGCCGCCCAAAAAAATTCTGTGAAACCGCCCGATCTAGTGCCACCAATTGACCCAAATGCGGCGAAAAAGGCCGAAGAAGAGGCAAAGAAAATCGCCAAGGACTATGAACGCCTGGACGATGAGCTGGCCAAAAGCAGGGTGGCTGCCATTGAGGACGAGACTCAGAAAAAGCTCGCGGCGGCCAATCTCTATTACGATAATCTGGAAAAATTAGCGCACGGTAATGCGGATAAATTAACGCAGATTGAAACCGCCAGGGCCGCGGCCATTGAAAAGATCAAAAACGAGGAACGCAAGAAAGAACTTGCCGAGGAACAGAAATACCAGGACTCCGTCCAGAAGATGCTGGACGAATATAAAAAGCTGGAGCTTGAGGCATACGCCAAATCCAACGACAGCAAGGAAGAACTGGAAAACGTCTGGTATGACAATGAGCTGAAGAAGCTCGAAAAATTGAATGAAGAAAAGAAGCTCCGGGATGAGGATTATCTGAAGGAGGTCGAGGCCCTGACCAAGGCCCACGAGGCCAGACTTGGCCGCATAAGGAGTGATGCGGCTGATGAGCAGGCCAGGGCCCAGCAGGAGGCCCTCGACAAACAGATACATGCCTGGGACCATACATATGAGCAGATGGCTGACCATCTGGCCTCATGGATCGACAAGTGGAAGCTCTCGTTCCAGTCGCTGGCCGATGAAGTCAAGCGGTTGACGGCCCAGCTATTGGCAAGCTGGATCGTGACCACGGCCCGCATGTCGCTGCCGGCGGCGGTGGGCGGCATGGCGGCGCTCAGCCCCGGCGTGGCGGGGGCGGCTACCGGCGGGGCCGCGACCTCCGGCGATACATCCATCCTGGGTTATCTCGGCGGTGTATTGTCGAATCTCAATACCAGTATCAATCAATTATTGCCAAACGCCCTTGGCAATATATACGCCAATACAGGTCTCACCAGCGCGGGCGCCGCGTATGATCTTTTGTCTGCCAATCCTCTTCTCTCCGGCGGCCTCGTGACCGGCCTCGGATCATTTATTTTAAACGGACTCCAAGGCAACTGGGGCCAGGGCATTGTGAGCGGCATCACGACCGGCGCTGGCTATGCCATCGGAGCCGCCATGGGTTCATGGGGCGGCCCGATAGGGGCTGCCGTCGGAGGCATTCTCGGCAATCTCCTGGGCGGCCTGTTCGGCCACGAGCAAAGGCCGAAGGGCCAGTTTGACCTGGCGTCTGTCGGCACCGACCCGTCAACGTATTTCGGCACATCGGCGCTCTCGGATGTGCGCATCAACTGGTCGCACGACTGGACAAGAGAGATAGCGCAGCAGTTCGCGGACCAGTTGATCAAACTCGATAACACCATAGCCGCGGCGCTCCCGAAAGACCTTGTGGAGAAGCTTAAGACCGGCATCCCCGAGCTCGACAGCCACAAGTTCAATCTTGAGGACTCGACAGATGTGATGCTTGGTGCGCTGCGCACCCGGTACCACGACGCCTTCGACAAGATCAATACCGCTCTCGGCGATCTGATAGACCCGCAAAACCTAGGCCGCACGGCTGATGATCTGCAAAAAACGATTGATCTCGTTACCCAGCTCGCCAATATGTCCGAGATTATCCCAAATTTTTGGGACAAATACAACGAGGACTTGAAGCGCGGCCTCGACGCGCAGGGCATCGCGGCCAAATACCAGGCCCAGCTACAGAGCGTGCAGCAGATGGTCTCGGCATCCATCGGGGACGCCCTGACCCAGGGTGTAGCCAAGGCGGATTTCGCCGCATTCCGGGATCTGTTCGCCCAGAACCTGACCGCGCAGCTGAAAACCGCGCTCATCCAGGTCTTCGAGCAGCAGTTCATAAACGAGGTGACCAAGGCCGTCTTCGGCAACGTCTCGGCGTTTTCCGATCTTACTAAGCAATACCTGGCCGGCGAGATCACGCTTGAGCAGTTCAAGGTCGCTCTCGCGGCCACGTTTGCCGCCATGTCCGCCGCCCTGGATCAGGCGTCTCCCGCATTCCAGGCCCTGATCGACGGCATCAACGCCGTCTCGGACGCGTCAAGCCAGGCCGCCGCCAAAATGAATGCGGCAATGTCGTCTTTGCAATCCCTGATGGATCAGGTGACCGGCCAGATAAACGGAGGACAATCCACGGAGCAATACCTGCTCAACAAGTATCCGGTATTGCAGGGCATCCTCTACAGTTATGACGACTGGCTCAGATTCGGCAAGGAGATGCAGACGGGCATCACGCAATATGGGGATGCGGATAAATACGCCCAGGCCACGGCCGGCGAGTCATGGGCCGAACTCTACGCCGATTATCAGAAGTGGGGCCAACTGGTGCTGCAGAACAACAGCGGGGCCGGAGGCGGCACCACATCCACGAATCCGGCGGATGAAGAGGCGTACCTGATCAAAAAATTCCCTGTGCTTGAGAGCGTCATCAAAAGTTACTCCGACTGGGTGCGTGTCGGCGCCGAGATAAATGCCAAGATCGCCGAATATGGCGGCGACCGGAACAAGGGCTCCATGGCCTATGCCGGAGAGTCATATCAGGCATTGATGAATGATTATAAGGTCTGGGCCGATGTGATATCAAACTACACGCAGACGCAGATCAAATCGCTGCAGGATCAGGACAGCGCCATCAAACAAAGCATCTCCGCGCGGCAATCCGAGATCAGCACGCTCGAGCAAACAGCCGGTGCGTTTGAAAATGTCTCGAAGGGCTTGGCTGACCTGGCTCAGCAGATATTGTCCACAGACACATACCAGCCGGACAAATCCCAGGCGTATATCTGGCAGAATGTCATGGCGCAGTGGAGCCAGTCTCAGACCGAGACAGACCCTGCGAAGCAGGCCGCAGACCTCCAGAATATGCAGGGCGGCATGAAGGATTATCTGACCGCCATCAACAAATCATCCGGCACATGGCAGGACTATCAGCAGAATCTGATCCCGCTCATGGAGTTGATGAACAAAAGTCAAGGTATAGCTGGCAGTGGCTATGACAGCGCGGAAAAACAATTGAAACTGGATCAGGATCAACTGACAGAGCTGCAAAAACAATCCGACGCGCTCAACGCCCAGATAGACATCCTGAACCAGCAGCTCGACGCCCTGAAAAACATCGGCTCGGGCGGAGGCGTATATGTGCCGGGCGGCGGAGGCGGCGGCGGAGGCGGCGGCGGAGGCGGTGGCGGAGGCGGTGGCGGCGGTGGCACGACGACCGACAAGACATGGACGGATATGTTGACCGCACTGAAGGATATCGACACCGCGGTCAATGCGGCCAACGGCGCATGGGTGCTGCTGGGTCAGGTCTGGGATCGGGACATCAAGCCGTATGCCCCGTCCATCAAGGGCATAGAGGCCGCGGTCAATGCGGCCAATGGCGCATGGGTGCTGCTGGGTCAGGTCTGGGATCGGGACATCAAGCCGTATGCCCCGTCCATCAAGGGCATAGAGGCCGCGGTCAATGCGGCCAATGGCGCATGGGTGCTGCTGGGTCAGGTCTGGG
>JAEHJW020004578.1_pt1 | contig 30716 bp, 66 predicted proteins | sample 9271431 | NCBI WGS metagenome assembly JAEHJW02 | reverse complement strand
CTGAAAGAAGATAAATTAAAGAAAATGTCTTTGCTGAGGAATAAATTTTTTGATACCTTTGACAGAAAAGTAGTAGAAGAAAAGACAAAGGGAAACCAGTATTGGTATTTTAATTTCTGGAATATGTACCAATACCAAAAGTGGGCAGATACTAATAATGGAGTTAAGGGTTATACTAAACAGCTTAAAGAAATTGAAGAAGGAATTTTACCAGCACCTAGTTGGATGAATAATTTCGATAAGAATGGAATGCCGAAAACCAAGTATTTAGCAAGTCGCTTTAATAATTGGAAGAGTGGAGTTTACGCCAAAGGAATACAAAGTATGGCTATGTATTGTGATATGTGTCCAGTTGGAGGACAAAGTGCTACAGGAGAACCTCTATGCCCTAAATATGGGGCGGGCGAATTATGCTTAACCGGAGATACTTTTCTTGCCGGAGATAATAAAGATATTTTTGATTATAAAGAAAATGAATTCGTGTTTGGAAGAAATGGTTATGCGAAAGTTACACATAAATTTGAAAGAGATTATGAAGGGGAAATATACAATATTAAGCCCGCTGGAATTCCAATGATTAAAGCAACTCCCGGGCATCCTTTTCTTATTGCAGAAGTAAAGAGAATACAGCATAGTATTGGCACAGAAAAAGTTATAAAAGAAATTAAATGGAAAACTTCGGAAGAACTTAATACAAGTCATAGTATAATGTTGGGTAGGGATTATTTAATTATTCCGAGAATGAAAGGAGTATTTAAGAATGTTACATTTGGAAAATACAGACTCGATGAAACTTTGTCTTGGTTAATGGGAGTATATACTGCTGAAGGATGGACTACTAAAGGAATAATACAGTTTAGTATAGGAAAGCACGAAAAAGAATTTAGTAAAGAAATATTTGATGCTTATGAAAAAATTGGACTTTTTGTCAGGTCTAATTTTAATAGAACTGCTATGGTACATTCTACTCATAAAACTGAACTTGCAGAAGTTTTTGCTAATTTATGTGGGCGTGGTGCTATGAATAAAAAAATACCAGAAGAGATTTTGTTGAATGAGAATTTGAATATATTAAAAGCGTTTTTAAAAGGGTATGAAGAGGGAGATGGTTGTAATTTTTCTAACAAGATGGTGATTGGTACAATTTCAAAAACCCTCGCATTTCAATTACAACTTGCTTATGCAAGACTTGGAAAATTTGCTTATATTTCTATAAGTAAAAGAAACGGGAAAAAAGGTATTATAGAGGGAAGAGAAGTAAATATGCACGATGCTTATAGTGTTACTTATGTGAAAGAATTTGTTCTTAAAAATGAATCGGGAAGAAGACATATTATAACAGAAGATGCTATACTTATTCCCATTATCGAAATTAAGAAAGAGCATTATACAGGAAAAGTATATAATATCGAGACAACTCAAGAAGAATATTTAGCAAACAATATAGTTTCCCATAATTGCTTTTTCTTACCGCACTGGCGAAAGCTTGGAATGAAGACTAGGAATAAAGAGCAAGTTGTTAGAACATTAGAAGAGTTAGTAGCAGAAGCTGTTGTTAGATTTCAATTTGCTAGATTTCAAGAACAATTAACTGGTGTTATAGACAAGAACGTTACATCGTTATATAAAGAATTAGTTACTTCATTGGAATTGTACAATAGAGTGGCTTTCGGGGTTCAGAATGTTAATACTCTTAATATGCTTAACATAGGAGACAATAAGGTTCAAGTGGCTATGAATTTCGAAGATTCTTTGGACAAAATAAGAAAGTTATATGGAGATAAATTAACTAAGCGAATAGAGAAGAAAATAATGGATGTATATGACTCAGAAACGCCTATAGCTGAAACTAGTTACGTTGAGTCGACTAATGATACTAAAGAAGAGGAAAATCACGTCTAACGAAATTTAAATTAATGGCGAATAAAAATGAGAGACCTTAACAACATAAATTATTTAGACATTCTCAAATCTCCTACTCTTTTTTCTATGAAAATATTAGGAGTGACTCCGCTTCGTCACCAAGCCGAAATATTAGAAGATGATAGTTCGAAAATATTAATAGTTTCGGGGAGACAAGCTGGAAAGTCTACACTGTTAGCAATTAAAGCTCTATGGAATGCTTTTGTAAAACCTAATCAAGACATACTTATAGTAGCTCCAACGTTGAGACAGAGTAGAATTGTATATCAGCGAATAACTGATTTTGTTATTTCCTCTAAAGAAATAAAAGCTCACGTCATAAAAAATAATCTAGAGGAAATTAGATTTGACAATGGGAGCTATATTAGATGTTTAACAGCTTCTAAGACTGGGGAAACTATAAGAGGATTTTCTGCTAGTATGTTAATTTTTGATGAAGCTGGGAGTATAGAAAATGATGATGTATTTTCTGCCGTTGAGCCTTCGTTAGCAGTAAAAGGAGAACAATTAATAATGAGTGGAACTCCGAGAGGAAGAAGAGGTTATTTTTATAACAATTATGCTGCGAATCCTAAAACAAAATTGTGGAAAGTTTATAGATTTAGTTCGAGAGTTAATCCCGTAATAACTGAGGATTACTTAAAAGAGAAAAGACTTAATATGACTGAAAAGAGATATTTGCAGGAATACGAAGCAGAGTTTGTAGACGAAGTTGGATTGTTTTATCCTCAAGAATTAGTCAATCAATGTTTGAGTGATTATAAATATTCTCTAGAGAGAGAAGAAGGTTATAAGTATTATCTTGGTACTGACATAGCGAGAGCGGGAACAGACGAAACCAGTATAGTGATAATAGCAGTGCCAGATGATGCTACAAAGAAGATTAAAGTAGTATGGTCGGAAGGATTAAATTATGATGATATAACTATATCTTCCGCTGAAATAATTAGGAAGGCTAGAATGATTAATGTTGACCAAGTGATGATAGATTCTATTGGAGTAGGAGCAGGAGTATATGATATTGTGGAGAAAGAACTTGGTAGTAGTAAAGTAACTTCCGTAATTCTCGAAGGAGAAAAAAGAGAGAGTTCTTATTCTAATTTGAAGATATTAATGGAGAAGGGAAGAATAATGCTGAATGAGAATGATACAAAAATGTATTACCAGTTTAGTAGTTATTCTGCTAAAGAGAAATCTGGGGGTGGATTAAGGATAGTTAAGAGTGAGGAGATACACGATGATATAGTTGATGGTTTGGTATTAGCTCTTTATGCTATTTCTAATGTTATTAAATTTACAGTGTTTGAAGGTTTCGACTTTGGAATAGATTCAGCTATGCAATGGGCGAAACAGAATGCTATTAATTCCGTTACTAAAATGCCAATTAATACACCAATGTTTTACCCAGTAGATTACTCAGAAGAAAAATGACGAACATTTATATATAAATATTATATAAGGAATTGGAGGTTTAAAATGGAGGAAAGTAGTAAATTGGAGAATTATAAAATAGTGAAGAGAATAGAGAAAATAGAGGAGCTTTCGGGAGTGTATTTGAAAATGGCTCTTAATAGACATAAGACACTAGGAGCTTCTAAGTTCAGGGAGCAAACCGAAAAGGAAGCGTTAAACGAAATAATAAGAGAAGTAAATGTCATTGCCGATATACTCGTGAATGAAATAGGAGAGAAGCTAGAATGACTAGAGCAAAGAAAATTAGGTTGATTGATACAACGTTTAAAGACAGAAACAAAATAGTGTGGATGACAGTTGATATAAACGATAAGTTGAAGAACATAAAGAAAGAGCATAATTTTGCAGCAATGGAAGACGTGCTAGTTTATCTAATAACTCTAGAGGAGAAGTATAGGGAAGGTCTTAATAAGTAAGAATAACTTTCTCTTTATGTGGTATAATTTATATACTAATAGTGGGGAAAAAATTAGAATAAATTTGTATTCGAGGAGAGATGGTTACTTCCGAGGGGTTGACGTTAATGGGAACGATTTACTCGTCAATGAAGAAGATGTTCAGAAAGTTGAATTAGCCGAAGGAAATAACGATTATTATGGTTATTCAACAACATTCGGCGGAATTGAAGGATTAGGTTATGGGTAAGTTGTATGAAAACTTATACTGAGTCAGAGGAATGGATTGCTATAGGTGGTTATATTTTCGGAGAGAAAATGTTAGTAACAATAGAAACCGGGTCGATATTGACCACTATAACTATTCCCAAGTTGGGTATATATGCGAGGGGTTTTAATTCGAGAGATGCTTATTGGAAATTGTTATATGAGTTTGAGCGAGCTTTGAAAGAAGAGAAAGAGTTTGATGATATTCTGTGGAAGAGATTGCGGGCTATTAATAAAGTTGGAGGAAATTTACATTGATGCGAAATATTAATATATATTGGAGGATTGACTTAGTATGAGCAAAATTTTAGATTTGGTTCGTGGTTTAAAGTTTGAGAAGAAAAATTCTGAAGAGACTGTAACCGTTCCGGTAAATGAATACACAAATCTTAATTTTGACACAATAGAGCTTGGTATGGACGTTTCAACGACATATACAAATATAGTATGGTCAAATGCTACTGGTGAAATTCAACCATTAATAATTTTTCCTCCATCGAACTGTGTGCTCGGAACAGCTATAGTTTCAACGTCTTCATTGGCTCATAGCGGCATAAATTCGCAAACGTCTACTTAGTTTTATAATAATGGCTCGGAGTATGAGTAATTTTGGAGGAATAAGTTAGGTTTCGTTTATTAGTTTCTTACGTTATTTCGCGCTTCTTTAGGCATAATAGTAAGGGAGGTTAAGAGTAAAAAATATAATGTGAATTCGGGGATTGCTTGAGGGGTAAAATTTAAAGTTTTCGGGGAGAATAATGTTAAAACATATAGAGAGTATAGTAGTCTTTGGAAAGTATTATGGCATTTTTCCTAAAAGGGGTATTAGGCATTAAGCCTTCTTCCTAAAAAGCATTATAACATTCTCTCAAAAAAGCACCCCCACGGGTAAGAGGTGGGGGCATAGTATAAAAGCGGTTGTATATGGTGAGTAAATTTGGGCAAAATAAATAAAATTAACACTACTATATAAAGATTTTGAAAAGAAAAAAACTACAAAAAATATAAATATGAATTGAGGAAATATATAAAGGTTTTGGAAATTTTAGAATGACAAAAAATTATTATAAAATTACTTAATACCCTTATAATGAGACTATGTAAAAGAGGCCTGGAGGGGCGGGAGTTGACACTATTTAAACTCAAATTTTCTTTTACAACTACAAAAAATTATTATAAAACCAACGGATAGGGAATTACCGATTCGCTGCCTATGAAGGGCAGTGAGTTGGGGGTGAAAAAATATGTCGAAAAGAGACGCAAAGGAAGCAGGAGATGCAAAGTCTCCTGTAGTTGGTCCAGGGACTGCAATCCCTGCGGAGAATGTGAGTGTGGAGGCTAAGAAGTTAGCGGCGGAGTTCAATAAGACGCCTGAGGAAGTTCAGGCTGAGATTGATAAACTAATGGCACTGCCGTCAACGAGAAGCGGGAATGGTAGAGCGGCTATTCCGCTTGAGCCCGGTGAAAAACTACAATTTCACGAGGGTAAGGAGGGAGCAGTAGCGAAGTTCAGTGGCAGAGTTGCTGCTGGACGTAAAGCACCCACGGCGAATTTTACGGTGTTTATCGCAATTAAAGGTGACACCGTAAAGGCTGTGTACTATGACCAGAAGCAGAGAATCCACGGACTGTCGGCCCCTAAAGGAGCTTCACTTCCGTCAGCCTCACCAGAAGAGTGGCAAAAATTCATTGCCGCTCGATTTGTTGGGGTAAAGAACCTGCCACTTTAGGCGGGTTTCCCTTAATTTTTTTTTTTTTGAGAGATGGTAAGTAAAGAGGTTTGAACGTGAAAAAAAGAGACAGAAGATTAGCAAAGCTAATGGACTTGAGTGAATTGTTCGCTCTTAAAATGTCCATAGATGATAGTGATGAGTTTTTAGTTCTACATTTTGGGACAGACTTTATCTCTGCAACGGCCACGCACGAGCTTGACAAAGTATTGGCAGAAGAATATTATTTCGTAGGGGTGGACTTTAGGTTGAAATACCTGTTGTATCACAAGACGGGAGAGGGTGGAGAGGAGAAGTAAATTGGGATATTTCTCTACTATAAGGGGTTCCGGTTTACGGAAATTGAGGAGTCCCTGGAAGAGCAGATTCCCAATTCAGAATTAAATAAATTTTTAGAAAATTTAGGCAAAAATGCAAAAATGCCCCGTACGCAGGGCTTCCAAGTAGTCGGGGCGGGTAACGCTAAAAACTGCGAGGTGAAAACAGTATGGAAAACGAAAACAGTGTTAGACTGGGGTTTGCTGATGGGCTGTTTATTGTGGGCTCAGTGAGCCAAACGTCCATTACTCCAACGAAGCGTGAGATAGTGATTGAGTATAATCATATACTTAATCTCTCTCCAAGTCCGAGAGACGTGAAAAGGCTAATTTCGGACTTGTCGAAGTTGAAGGCATTCAGCGATGAATGCTTTTTTAGAGTGAAAGACCACGAGATATTTGTGGTTGTTGAATCGAAAAATCCCGTTACACAAACACAGGTGAACTATTCCTCGATGTTTGTTTATTCAGAGGAAGAACTTGAGTTTGAGGTATGTTTTAGTATAACATATCTTCTGAGTGTTCTAAAGCTGCTTAGTAATAATATTAGCATAGGACTGGCAGAAGCCGCTCCTATGTTGTTAAAGGATAGTGAGAATACTTTTGCATTAGCACCAATAGTTAGGTAAGGTGGGAAAACGCATTATATACAAAAGTGGCACAGCACGGAGATGCTGGGCGTAGCTCTCAAAAATAGGGGCTGGACTGTGGAAGGACTTAAGCCCACAGAGTCAGACACAATGACAGACTACTATAGTCCCGGTTGGTGGAGGGGAAGAGCCACCAACGCAAAATACGTGGGTACAGAAATCTTCTGCGGGACTACAGAAGTTCGTAAGACCAATATGTGGGCTGTCTACAGACACGGCCGATATATTGGTGGTGGAAAGGGCTTTTATATAAGTGTAGGTTCTTCCGCTGAACAGAAAGAGAAGTTGACTAAAGTCCTGGGCGAAATAGTCCAATTAGCAGAGAAAGAATTTACAGTTCGTCCACAACCGCAAATAAAATCGCCAGACGAACCAGCTTCTGCCAGACAGAAGTGGTATCTACACGTTCTGACGGGCGAGAACACTAAGGACTGGGTTCTCACTAAAGCCCAAGCCAGTGAGCAAATCCAGAAACTGGCGAGAGGTGGTAAATAATCACTAATTACGCTTCATTTTGGAGAGGAGGTGAAAAGTTGGAAACGATAGAGCTTGAGAGAGAACAGGAGCAGGAGATAGCCAAGCCGCAGTCACAGCCAGAAACGGTTGTGGTGGAGAAGGCTCGGGTAACGGAAATCCCAGTAAGCCTGAGCAAGATAGGAGTTGACTAAGGGAAAGTTCTACACTTTCCTTTTTTTTTTATTATCAGAGGTAAGTATATGAAGGTTGAAGAATTAGTGGAATTGTTCAAAAAAGAGAAGTTTGAAGAAATAGAAGATTTATTTGTATATGAGAACAGAAAGTTAATAATTAAGAGTATGTTGTCTCTTATTAAACATATTAAACCATTTGAACCGCAATATTCTCCTGGGTTTTTAATTGCAAGAGAAAACGAAGAAAAGTTATTGGTATTTATTGCTCCAACTTCGTTTATTAATACTCTTGCTTTTATCATAGGAGAAGACGATAGTGGATTTTGGATAGAGGTCGTTGAAGGTAATACATATTGGTCACTACTTTCTCCCGAAGAGTTATCTTTCGTAGTTAGACATCAGTTGGAAGCGGGAATCTCGTTGCAGAGTTCGATTATAAAACCTCCCGAATCTGCTTTTTCTGCATTATTATACAGAGTTCAAGGTGACTTAAATCTAAATGCCAGTATGTGCAATATTTATTCTTCTACTAATTCTGTTTATGAAAGCATACGTTCGTTGCTTTATATTCAATTTTCAAATCAGTATTTTTGTTTAGTGGCCGATAAAGATTCTGAAACGGTTCATAAATTTCAAGTGGAAGTTTTTGACATAGTAACTTGTGTATTGCAAGGAAAAGATTATAAAAGGTATGTTAGACAAAATAAATATGTTGTTCTTCAAGAATTTGCAGAGAAAATGATTGAAGAAGCTGCGAGATTGTATGAAAACATTAAGTCTTTTGTCGAGAATTCATTGGCAAAAGATATAATTAAATTGAATGCTGACAATCATACGATTACAGGTAAAGGAATAATTCCAGTTGGAGTTAATTCTTTTATAGTTCTATATGAAGCGGAAGTAATCATAGAATCTCCGCACCACAAGGCAATTCGAGTAATTTTAGAGTCGGGAGATTATGAACTCAGGAAAAGTGGAGGATTAAGTATTAATGACATCGAAAGCCGGGTTAAGTTAGAAAATGACTCGCTGGAAAGATTGTATAGAATTTATAAGTCAAATGCAGAAAAAGCTTCCAAAAAGGAGATGAGCTAATGGAGATTAGAGAGTTAGGATATTTGTTCGTAAATCAGAAGTTTGAGAAAATAGAGGAATTGTTCGAATATAGTGGGGGAAAACTCACGATTAGAAGACTGTTGGAGCTTATGAAATTGAGTATTCAATGCCAAAATGTAAGTGCTACGACTTATCGAATTGTAGAAAATGGAAGTCCTGGAGTTTCAGTTGCAATAGGCGATGAAGAGGAGTTGTTAGTAATCTTACCATATCGTTCTCAAGTTTTAAGCGAGTATGCTGCTATTATAGGGAAAAGTAAGGGCGGATTTTGGGTAGAAGTTGTTCTTTATCCTTATGGCAATAAATATTTTACGGCTCGAGAGTTATATACAAATATCCAAGACCTTTTAAAGGCTGGAATGTCTTTGCGGGGAAAGACCGTAAAAGTTCCCATAAAAAACGATGATAAATTCTTGTATAGAGTTCGAGGAAATTTAAATTTAGAGGTGAGGCGATATACCGATAAAATAACTACTATTATTGATAGTCCTTCGAGGGAATTAGTTATAAATTACTTAACTAATAGGTATTCGCATTTACTAAGGGCGGATGATGCTAGAGGACGTTTAAAGCTTCAAGCAGAGATTGAAAATATATTCGATTATGTGTTGAGTGATTACTCGGAAACTAAGTATATAACCGATAAAGGTGCAATTTCCATTATTCATAACGAAGTAGGAACAATCATTAATGAAGTTAAAGAGCTACTGCACACTATAGAAGATTTTATCGAAAGTCTTTCGTCTAAAAATATAATTCGTTTTATTGGAGATGATTACGATGTTATTGGCAAAGGGATAATAGTCGTTAAGAACTTATGTTTTCTAGTTTTGAAAAAGTCAGAGATACTCGTGCAATTTTCGCGTCACGATTCAGTTAAGTTAAATTTGGACAGAGGAAGTTATAAATTTGTGAAAAGTGGTGGACTTAGCTATGCAGAATCTACTTCCTTTTTTGAAAAAAGTATCTCAATGCAGAAGAGTTATCTTCAAACCTGGGAAGATATAGAAGCGGAATTTAATAATAAAGACAAAAAGGAGGAAAAAGTATGAGTGGGATATCTGAAGAGAGAAAATGCAAAATGTTTTGTCACATCGAGGTGAGTTAATGGAACTCGAAGAATTAGCCGAATTGTTCAAAAAGAATAAGTTTAAAGAGATACTGGAATTATTTGAGTATCCCAACAGAAAGTCTGTAATACGAGGTCTGTTTAAACTTATTAGACTGGGTCATAAGTGTGCAGAAGCAAAATTTCCGAATGGTCAACCTAGTATAGAAAGAGAAGTTGCAATTCGCATTGCAGAGGAAGACGAAGAAAAATTATTAGCCATCTCTCCGTATATTGCAAAGTATTTAACTGGATTCGTATTCATTATCGGAAAAGACGATAGTGGATTTTGGGTAGAAGTACTTCACACTGATGCCAGTAATTTCTTAGCCTATACCGACTTATATTCACATATTCGAGCGTATCTTCATGCTGGAAAGTCTTTGAGGGGAACAGTTATAAAGTCTCCCGAAGTTGATGATGAAGACATTACGTATAGAATTCAAGGCGATTTGAATTTGATAGTTCGGAGATTTGGTAGTAGGTTCTTTAGGAATTCTATTAAGAATATTTATAAAGAATTAGTGGTAATTAAAGAATCTACCAAGTATGCATTTTTGATGAAAGACACCGCTAACAATATTTTAGACCTTCAGCTTGAAATTATAAATATAATAAATTATGTATTAAGTGATTTTTCGGACTATGGGGCTTATTCAGCAAAAGAAGGTTCCGTTCATATGCTATATCCATTTCTGAACGAAGTAATTAATGATATTAAAGAGACGATAGATACTGTCGAAGTATTTACCGAAAATATGTTAGCTAGAGATATAGTTAAGTTAACTGTAGATAATCATACTATTACTGGTAAAGGATTAATAGTTATTGACGAAGGAGTTTTCGCAGTTCAGAAAGAAGCGGAAGTATTAGTAGAATCTCCTCATCATAATTCGGTTAAATTAATATTAGAGAGAGGAGTCTATTTAATTAGAAAAAGTGGAGGTTTAGATATTAGACAATTCCGAGGAAGTCTCAGAGTAGAAGTTAAAGAAATGGCATCCCATCTCCAAGGATATAGAGAGATGAAAGCAATGTTTAGTAATTTACCTAAAGAGGAGGCTACAAAATGAATATAGAAGCTATGAAAGAGTTATTAGAAAATGGGAAGTACGAGGAATTCGTAAAACAGTTTCCGGAAGACAGAAAACCAAGAGTAAGGTTAGCAAGCATTTTGGCTGCTCTAGTTGATATTAGCCAGGGCAAAAGAGTTAAATTAGTGAAGAATGTAAATTTTGCTAGTGGTGGGAAACCTTCCGCCGAAATGGAGATAATAAAGAGTAAAGATGGAGAGAGAGAATATTTAATAGTTAAGTTTCAGGCGAAGTTTTTGTGTCCCAATAAAGAATCGTATGGAAGGAGAGATTCTAAGATTGTAAATTCGGTATTTTTCGTAGGCGAAGATGATAGTGGATTTTGGATAGAATACGGTCCGCTGCACAGAGGGTTTAATCAATCGATTGACAACGAGCAAGAAATTTGGAATAGACTATCGTCTGGAACTGCACCGAAGAAAGAAGTGGAATATTTTGGTTCTGGTAATTCAGATTTTGTCAGAATACAAGGCGATATTAATTTGGGAAAAGTAGATGGAGATTTGTCGAGATTTTCTCCATATAGATTGTTATTGGCAAATCGGATATTTGGGATAATATCGAAGTATATAGAGTCCGTTGATAAATTTTCATCAGCAATCGATTATTGTTTCCAAGCTTCGACCGATGAATTTTTGAATTTTCTACTCGTAGATTCCAGACTGGAAACGTTTAAGAAGCTTGTTTATGGAGATAAAGAAAATTTGGAAGAAGCTTATAAAAACTGTAGTTCAGAGTTAATTTCCGAGTTTAAGTATATAGATAGTGTTTTTAGTGATTTATTCATCTTGCCAGGAAAACAACCAACAATGCTGAATTTTGAAAATCATTCTATAGAGTTGTATAATACTTCTTATCCTCTCTTCGATGACATTAGAGCTAGAAACGTTGTGCAATTCATAGTTATAGACAAAGGGAAAATAGTAGTAAAATCTCTTCATCATAAAACCGTAAGTTTTGAATTGGGTAGAGGAGTATATAATATTTCAAAAAGTGGAGGAGACCGTATCGAATTTATTGAGTCCATAATGAAGTATTTGGGAGAATATCATTTAGTCGAAAACGTTTATAAAAAAGTAAACAAGGAAGTGAAACTATGAACATAGAAGGTATGGAAGAACTATTGAAGCAAAAAAAGTATGAAGAATTCGTAAAGCAGTTTCCAGAAGACAGAAAACCGAGAATAGAATTAGCAAGTATCTTGGCAGCTATTGTAGAAATAAGTCAGAAAAAGGAAGTTATTCTGCGAGAGGATTCTATATTTTCTCGTGGTGGTAAACCGCAATTAAACATAACTATAGCTGAGAGCGAAGATAAAGAAAGGAAGTATTTGATAGTTCGGTTTGTTATGGAAATTATTGTTAATAATAAGGATCGTACTAAGCATTTGGCGAGATTTCCATATACCTTTATAGTCGGGAAAGATGATAGTGGGTTCTGGGTAGAATGTGTATATATGCGTTCGCGTATTTTTATAGACGACCCAGAAGTAGACGAAGGAATTATTAATGCTTTTTTGAATGCCGGAATTACAGCAAAAGAAGGAGAAGATTATTTTAGTTCTTCTAACGAAGCTTTTGTTAGACTACAAGGAGACATTAATTTGCATAAAGCTTCTAGTAGATTGGTAGAAGTTAAATCATATAAAGAATTGTTATCAACTCGAGTTTTTCATGTGTTATCGGAATATATAGAGTCCACTGATAAATTTTCATCGGCATTCAATTATGCTCGTACTATTTCGATGGAAGATATTCCTGCTCCTGCGGATTTTAGTACGAGGTATGGGTTACCTATTTTTCGGGAATCGGTTTATGGAGATAGGGAAAATTCAGAAAAGGCTTATAAGAGTTTCATAGAAAAATTACGTCTTGAAATTAAATATTTAGATGACTGCTATAAAGATATGTTGATTGCACGAGATGGAAAACCCCTCGTATTAAATTTTGAAAATCATTCGATTGAATTGTATGGTACTTCTTATCTTCTCGTCTCAGAAAATTTTATTTCTTCTACTAATGGTAGATATAGTCCAACTTTTATGGTTATAGATAAGGGAAGGATTATATTGAAGTCTCCTCACCATAAAACAGTAGATGTTGAATTGGGTAGGGGAATATATGTTATTTCAAAAAGTGGTGGACTGTCTATTGATGAAGTTGAGTACGTAATGAAGTATTTGCCAGATTATGTTTTAGTCGGAAATGTTTATAAAAAAGTAGATAAGAAGGAGGTAAAGTAAATGCTTACACCTAAGCAAATAGGAAATTTAGAGAGAGTCGGGTTTAAGTTTTTTGTAAATGTTTTTGTTTATGACGTTGGCCCGATTTATATAGAAGTCAGTAAAGAGGGGAAATATTTCATTAAGGGTGATATTGACAAAGCCAGGGAAGAACAGATAGCAGCCTTTATGAGTAAATTTGGCATAGAGAAAAGAGATGAAATTTCTAAGTCGAAGGCTACTATTAAAGACATCTTACTCAGAAATAATTTTGAGTATAATGAAAAATTAAATGCTTGTGTCCAAAAATTTAAGACTCATTTAGTTTTAGTTAATGATGCGGGTATTGTTAATATATTATACTATGAGTCTTTTAAGGAGAGGGAAATGAAAACGCACAAAGAGAGAATAGAGAGGTGGAAGAAAAGATTTTATGATATGGGTATTAATGTCGGGGGGTTGAAATTTCTATGACCATATATAAACTCAAATTCTTTTTTTCTACTACAAATTTTTTAAATACTTTACACAGATACCACTATACGGAGGGACTGCAATGACAAGTTCAGTGGAGTCGTCTACAGGCGATATTATAAAAACTTCTTCGTCTGTAGATGACATAATTAGAGAAGTTATGAAAATCTATTCTCCGCCAACTAAGTCTACTAAGGCGAGAAGAAAGAAGAATACTGTTGTTTCGGAAGGAGAGGAAATAAGTACAGAGGTTTTTAAATATTATATTTCCGCTTCCGGCGTGGTTTATTTTAAACGATTTAAGCAACTAGCATTTAAAAAGAATTTAAAAACGGAATTAGCTGCAAGTGTTCATGATGATGTCGAAATAGCAATCAAGGATAGTAATTTGGTGGCTGTTTCAGAATATTCTAAAGCTCTTTTTGGCGAGCCAATACGGAAATCTATTGAAGAAAAATTGAAGTATACTAGTAATCCTTCCCAAAAGGCTGATATAGTTATCGACTTCCTGAAGAAGAACGTTGAGAGGGTTTCCTATTATGAGTAATGTTTTAAGGAAGGCTAAAAACTTAGAAATTAAGTCGTTAGATAAAGAAGAGGAACTTTATGTCTTGTACAAGAATTTAGTTCCTTCTTTAGTCATTCCTTGCACACGTATAACGGAGGATAATCTGCGAAAAACTAATTCTTGGTATAGTCATCCGTCAATAGTCGAATTGGAGATATCTACCTTAGAAATTTTATTTTTAGAAAAAGGAAGTAAAGTTCAAGATATATTTACAGTAATATGGAATAAAAAGAATTTGTATATTGCCAAAGGTATTAATGACTATTTAACTTCGTTAATGAATACACAAATGAACGTTGATGAAGCTGCAAGAATTTTTGCATTGTCATTGACAAGAGGAAGGAAGTAAAATGGAAATAAGAGAAGAGATAAAAATAGTTTGGAGAGAACCATTGCGTGCTAATGAGAAGGAAGAGCCACTTATTCCTGAGAGATTGTTGAATATAATCAACACTTCGGTTCCAGTGATATATACGGCTCCGAGTGGAATTGGAAAAACAAGTAGTCTCATAAACTACGGGTTTGAGAAAAACCATAGTATTTTCATTCAGGAATGTAGCAATGATATGCTTGCTTCAGACTTGACTGGGAAGTGGGGAATAAAAAATAACGAGACTATATTTCTTGCTTCTGAAATAGCTTCGGCTCTCTTTTTGTCTAAGAAGTACGAAGAAGAATATAAGTCTTTGAGTGAAGAAGAAAAGAAGCAGGGCAAAAAAATGGTTATGCTGATAATAGACGAAATTAATCTTCTTGCACCAGCAGTAATGAAGGGTATAGGAAGTGTTTTTGATTCTCGGAAATATTTGAATACAGACATAGGTAGAATATATGGAGCTTCTGAACATTTACTCATAGTGGGAACAATGAATTCCGAAACAGACAGTGCTGGCTATTCATTAGACCCGGCCGTAAGAAGTAGATTTATCATTGCCGCTGTCGATACGAAAGATGTTATTGACAAAATAGCAAATACATATTCATTGCAACCGGAAGTAATTAAGCTGATAAAAGACAGTAATTCTCTATTTTCTATTCGAGAAATCGAGCAGTTAATTATTCTTAACGTCATAAAAAAGTTTACAATGAAAGAAGCCTTCGACATTATACTTTCGAAGTATGAAGAAGAGCAGAAGAAGTTCATGATGGACTTAGTAATATCATTGAAGGTGTACTGATGGAAGAATCTTGTTTAGTTCCTGACCAACCTCTTTTGTTGGGAGGATATTGGAAAGACGTTATAAAATCGAAGTATAACTTTAATATTTTTCTCAAAATGAGTGATAGTGCGAGAACTTATACTTCGTTAATAAGTTCCCTGAAAGACCAGTTTTTCTCAATAAATATAGGATTGCCCATAGTTAGTAAATCTTCAATTTCTAAAGTTAGAAATGAAAACTTGGAGTATCAAAGACAATTATTTTTGTTTTTTCACGAGTTAGGGCATTTGGCTGCTAATACTTTTAAAATGGACATATTGCTCGAGGAAAAACTAAAGCCTAAAGATTCGTTAGAAAAGGAAATAATGTATGCTGGAATAAATGCTATTGATGATGCTATAATAAATAACATTGTGGAAGAGTATTATACCGGTATATTAGTAGAAGCTCGAAGAGTAATAAGAGAACAGATATACTTTTTGAGGAATAAGATTGATTTTCTGTTGGAGCAATTTAATTTAGGTCAGCTTCATTATCAAGATTTCACGTTTTTATTCACATATTTATTGCAAAATAGATATCCTCGATTTCAAATGGCTCTGACAACTCCTCCTCTCGAAATAAATAATCTCATTGTAAAATGTTTCAGAGGAATAGTGACATTAAACGATTATGTTGACGTGCGAGAAAAAAGAGAAACTTGGAGTTCACATTTTTCGAGTTATATGTCATATATTGAAGAATTCATTAAGCTTGCACAATTTGGAATGAGAAATCTTGAAAAAGAAGAATCGCCCAAAGAGAGTTCTGGTAGTAAAAAGGGTGAATCTCCCAGCGATGGATTTTGTCATGCAATGGAAAAAACTGCCGAAGAAATAGAGAAAATAGCGAAAGCTGTAGAAGAGCAATTAAAAGAACATGAAGAGTCAGAATATGCAGATTTTCTTCCTTATGAAGTTCCTAATATAGTTAGTTATTTTTCTGAGAATGGATTAATACCATATTTCAAAAATGCATTAGAAGAAGCCAGAAGAGGAATTGACAGGAAATTCGGAGAAGTTGGAGCATTGTCAGTGACTAAACAAATTCAGTCTAGAAGAAGCGGCGACCCGAATATTTTCAGAAGAATGCATCAAAAGTCAACAGAAAACAGTAAATGGTTTTTTGTCGTTGATACTAGCGGTTCTGTGTTTAATACTACAATGGAAGATTCAAAACTGAGTAAGGTAGAATTAGAAATAATAAATATGTTTATGACAGTACTGCCGAAAACAGCTAAATTTAGAATAGCTAGATTTGCAAAATTATATGATGAAGGTGATAAAATTTATCGAAATATAACGGCTTCAAGACTAAAACTCGTAAAATATGGAATTCACGATGGGTCGATAGATGGCGCAGATACAATTTGGAATTTAAATATGGTAAAAGATATGTACGAAGAAGCAAAGAAGAGAGTACAAGTTGTTATATTGACTGATGGAGAAGTAATATTTGAAAATGAAGAGGCTAAAGACTTGGCTATTAAATTATTTTCAAATATGAATACAAAACCGATTTTGTTATTTCTTGGACAATCTTGTAAAAGTTTTTACCAGGGTATAGTATCAGAAGCTCATTTGAGAGACGATATAGACTTCAATATAATTACTAGCACGAGTAAAGCTAGCAAAAATTTAGTAAAGTACTTGAAGACAATTTTTTGGAGGTATTAAAATGCATTTGCTAAAAGAAGTTTCCAAATTACAAATAAAATCTTCACTAAAGCCAGACACAAAAACGAAAAAAGAAGAAGTATCAGACAGGTGGAGGCACATAAAAGTTCCTGACGGAATAACTCAATCGAAGGAATTTGCTCTTGAAATAGATAAAGCAGTAACTCATTTATCCACTTTAGGCAGTGTCCAAAATGACATAAATAATTTAATAGGTAAAAACTTACACAATTATAATGGAGGTCTAAATTATGATGAATGCTTGCTTATTACAGGAGAAAATATTTATGCTGCAATCTTACAATTCAAAAAAAATGTTTATGTAATTACTTATTCAAAGGTATTAGTCAGGCAAATGCTATCACTATATACAATGGAATATTTCAAAAAAACTTCCAGCATAACAATCGAAAAAGAAACATCGTCAAAGAAGAGAACTTATTATACGTTCAGAGGATAGTTTGGAGGGAATATGAATTTATTAACTAAAGCCGAAAGTTTGGAAATAAGTAAAAACATTTTGTTTGAAAAACCAGAAATCAAAAATGTTGAGACTGATACCAGTCTAGCACCAAATGAATGGAATAAAACAATCATTTCTGGAAATAATTATTTGGCAATTAGAGACGGTATAATTGATTCCTTAAGAACAATTAGTATAAGAAGTGGTCATTTGTATGTGTATGAAAATTCTCTAAAAGGATTTAATTTGCTAGAAGTTGGTGGAGGAATAGATTATGAAAAAAGTGAAATATTGATTTACAAAGACGTTCCTCTTTATGAGGTATTTCTCGTGTTTAACAAAAACTCTTACACGCTTTTAACTTCTAAGCCCACGGTCAAATCGTTAGAAAAGTATCCTCCTTCCGTCCTTAAAAATTTAGAATATCTGTGGTTAGTACAAAGAAACGGAAATGCAGTATTTGAAGGTGAATTTAAAAAATGAATTACTACACTAAGCATTTGGTATTAATGTATTTAATTGCCAATCAGGGCAGAAAAACTTGGACTGCAAAAACATTAGCAAAAAGATTAGACTTAACGAGCAATACAGTAGCTTACGTTATGAGAGACTTAATCGAAGAAAAACTAGTAGTCAAAATTGAACGAGGCAAAATGTGTCAATACATCTTAGCCCAAAACGTAATAGAGGAGGAACAATGAAATTTGAAGTTACAGTAAAAATGCAGGAGTTAAGAGAACTTTATGGAGGAATATGCCAAAAATGTGGTTCTAGTAAAAACCTTCAATTTGCTCATATAAAACCCACAGGGCTCTTAGGTTATGGCAGAGGAATGAAAAACCGATATTATGATATCAAAAACAATAAATCCTGCTATGCATTACTATGCTATCAATGCCATAGGAGGTTTGATAAATTGAATGATATGTGGAAAAATAAAAATCCTAGTAAAACTTACAAGCACAGCTTCGAGGAGTTCTTAAATGACTTCTGATTATGATAAACACGTTTATGGTTCTGCTCCGAGAACAAATACAGACTGGAGCAAAGCTAATCCTCACAACCTAAAACTAACTCCAATTCCCAGCGAAAAGATTTGTGGGTTTTGCGATACCGTAAAAGAGTATATATTTGCCCTCAGCGATGTAGTAGTATGCTATAAATGTGCCAATGAAGTTATGGAGAGGACAGACGTAAGATATGGTTTCAAACCGTTTGTTGGAGATATATTTTGTGCTAGGTGTGGAATTGACGTTTATAAAGGTGTTTCACTAAATATTAGATTGTGTTCAGAATGCATAACAAAAGCTGGTCAATTTGAATTAAGGTGGAAAGGCAGAAGAATAAGAAAGGCTTCAAAAGCCAGGATAGTGGCTTAATATGGATTTGAGTTTACTAAACATTTCAATAGTAGAAAGTAAAGACCTTTTGTTAGAAGTTAGAAATCGTATTATAGACTTCTTCAAAATTGTTTCAGCCCCGGAAGAAACTTTAGACAGTATAATAGAGGACTATATGCAAACTCACGACAGGGGCATTTTCTATAATTCCACGTCTAACACAATTTATATAACTGCAAAAGTAGGCTCAACTTTTCATTTTATCAGACTTCTATCACTCTCCAAATTCGTTGAAGATGACTTTGAAGCATATTTTCAGACCTTTAGAGAAGAGAAAAGGGAGGGGGCGATAACTTTACTAAACGACTTAAGGAAAATGCGTTATACGAATTATAAAAAGGAGGCGAATAATAATGGAACACATAATTGAAGAAGAAGTAAGAAATATAGCAAACATAGACTATGGGCACTTTTTACCATACTATGAGGGCAAATGTAACAGACTACATTACCATACTAGCTGGAATATAAGTATAACCCTGAAAGGGCGAATGGTTGAGGGAGAAAGAATGCTAATAGACTTTATAAGGGTCAAAGAACTCGTCAAACAAACGCTAGCGGAATATGACCACAAAATGATATTGCCAAGCTACACAGTAAAGAAAATCGAAAACAACATAGTATTCGCCGAATACGAAAACAGAAAATTAGAGCTACCCCGCGATGAAGTAGTTATTTCTGACAAAGACAGTACCGCAGAAAACATAGCTAATCACATAGCCGAGATGATTCTTACGCGGCTACCTCCACATATATTTAGTTTAATACTACATTTTGGGGAAGGCGTAAATAACTATATACACGCAAAGGTAGAAAGAAAATGGCTCTAACGATAGTAAAATGGTTGCATTTAAATTTATTACTGAAAAAATTGCATAAAACTAACTTAAGGGCAAAACTCATAGAAAAAAAACTGAGTAAAATCATATTGACGTTCACACCAGACGAAATGGGAGAATACTTAAAATTAGAGAGGGAGTTAAATGAATGATTGGAGAATGGAAAAAGCAGTAGCACGAATGGCTTTAGAAAAAGGAGAAATAGACGTAGCCGAATACACCATAATAATGTCTATAGTATTGCAACATATGACAGAAGATAACAATTAAAACAAAAACAAATTTAAATACTACTTAATACTAAACTAACTATACTATATATATATACTAGTACTAGCAATAGACTATAATATAAATATAGTATATAGTATAGTATAGTTAAAAGAAAAAAGAAGGAGGAGTTTAACTTGGCTAAGGTTTGGTTATATAAGAAAAATAATGGGCTCGAGATTTATATCCCCGAAATTCAGGCTACAGTAGTTTTGAGTGGGGGATTTTATGAAATCGAGTCTATAAAAATTGGCGAAAGGTTGGAGACAGAAGAAGTCCCCGACATTAAAATTGAAGTTAGCGAGAAGTATATAAAACTGGTCAAGACGGTAATATCTTTAGAGGCGTCATTACGCGGGAGAACAGATAATATAGTTAGGAGGGTTCGTGATGAATTATGAGAGAGCTTTGTTGAGCGTTTATATCGAGGCTACTATCTTTTTTATTATTGGTGTAATTATGTTTTTTATAGCAACGGAGATGATTTGAATGGAGGAAAGCAAAATGAGAAAGTGCGAAGTGTGCGAAGGGAAAGGAGTAATTCCTAGCACTAGGTTTGAAGAGAGGAAGTTTGCCGATGAAGAGTTTTGTCCAGTTTGTAATGGGTCGGGAATGATTAAAGGATTGGTGAAACAATGAGTTATCATTTTGTTGTGGTGATAGAAGAACATTCCGTAAAGTATAATCCCGAAAAAGCAGAAGTTTTTAATAAGTATATGAGGCAAAATTTGCTTGAAGAATTTTCAAATATGCAAATTATTAAAAACGAAAAGGATAAGTATACGTTAGAAGCTATAGATGGTGTTTACGATAAACAAGTTACGACCGCTTACGATGACTTAGATTTTGCTGTAATGTTGTCTATGGTTATAGAGTCTGGAAAAGTTACGCTGAAATTCATCGGGGAAGATTACGAAATATGGGGCTATCTCGTTGAAAGAAACGGCGTGAGAGATGTTGTTTTTTCGCCCACTGCTCCTGACATAATTTACAGAAGTGTAAAAATTTCGGACTTTACTAAGGAAATAGATGAAATGGAGGTGAAGAAAACGGAGAGCATAAGTTGTCTTCTTTGCAAGACTTACGAGGAGATGGTAAAGCAGAATCCGGATTCTCGGAATCTTGTAGAAGAGTATGATTTGCACAAATTTATGTCTCACGATAAAACGTCAGTTATAAAGGAGTGATTTTATGACTGGCGAATTTTTGACTAATTTTAAAACTTTTACAAACCTTTATATTCTTTTACGAAATCGGAAAAACAGAGATTCCCGAAAAAAGGTGAGGATATGTCTAGTAAAAAGCGTTTGAATGAAGAAGAGGATAATATGACGGAGACCGTTAGTCTGAGTGAGGAGGATTATATTCTTTTGGGGGCTATGGTTAGTAAGACTCCAATCGTAGTCGTTTTCAATAATAATCCAGATAATACGAAGCTTGAAACGAAGTCTAAGAAAGAGAAGAAAAATAAGCCGTCAGAGGAAGAAGAAGATAATTATATTCCGCCTCTAGAGTTTGTTCCAAAGGCTCTTTACGAGAAGAGTATTAGATATACTCTCGGAGGTAGAAGCGGAGAAATTGATTACAAAGATATTTTGTATATTATGTCAGCGGGAAAATTTAAAGTTCCGATTCCTTATGAAGCTATCGTAGCATATCGCGCCTTGAGAAGCGGAAATAAAGTTGAACTTGCGATAGACGCGGATGAAGGTAAAGATGGCGTTTGGCTTAATGCTGAATGTGAAATAACTTCTATGAGTGAGAATATGATTGACATATATAATGAAGAAAATGGGACTTTATTTAACGTAATTGTTCCTTATAAATCCATAAGTAATATTCGTATTTTGAAATCGGGAGGAAAAGATAATGAAAGAATCTGAGTTTAAAAAACTAGTGTGGATAGCTATAGGAGGATTGACGACTAAAGAAGTTCTTTCCGCTTTGGGGTTTGAAGAGAGTCCTGGAATTCTAACGCTTGATGGTAAACCAGTTAAAGATATATCTGGTAATCAAGTTTCTTCTTCGGAAGAAGTAATGGGAATTATATCTTCAAATTCTGTAGACCAAAGGTTTGGAATCGTAACCGACGTGAGTCAGCTTGAGGACGAATAATGACAGAATTATGTAAGCCAAATTGTTTGGAAAAAGTAGTTTTGGGAAGAGACGAAGAATATTATTGCATTTTGCAGAAGGGGCATTCGGGTAAACATTTAACTTACATCGATGGAGTTTCATGGTGGTATTGACAGTTTGAACAAAAAAAGGTGAAAAAAATGGGTTTGGATATGAGTTTAAGAAGGGTTTGGTATTTGCATTCCATAGACGAAGAGAAGGTAAAAAAGAAGTTTGCGGAGATATTGTCTATCAATGGTGTAACCGGAGCTAAAATTGGTAGAGTTTCTACAATTACAGAAGAAAAAATCTATTGGCGTAAGGTAAATTCCATACATAATTGGTTCGTGCAGAACGTTCAAGAGGGGGAAGACGATTGTGGCGATTATGAAGTTTCTCTCGAAAAGTTAGAGTCGCTCAGGGACATAGTCAAAAAAGTTTTGGAAGATCATTCTTCTGCTTCTAGTCTTCTCCCAACAACAGACGGTTTCTTCTTTGGGTCAACGGAATATGATGAAGACTATTTCGAAGAATTGCAGTATACGAAGGAGGAGCTTGATAAGTTATTCGAAGAAGAGGAAAAATTGAAGGATGGAGATACCTGGTATTCATATAATTATACATCTTCGTGGTAATGTATGTCGGGGGAGAAAGTAAAAATGACTGATGAAGAAATAGAGGACAAGTTTTTAGATAGTCTTTTTGACGTAGTTTGGAGTTCAGAGGAATTTAGCTCTAATGATGAAGGTTGGAAACAAGTGCACGAAATTCCAAAGTCTTTAGTTAAACACGCATTCAGAAAAGGATTTCATCTTGGCGTAGGGTATGAGAGATGGAAGCATCTGAGAATTCTGGCAGAAGCTCTAGTTAAGGAGCGAGATAAGGCGAAACGCGGTATAAAGGAGGAATAACTTTGTATTCGTTCTTAGAGATTTCGGTTATAATGATTTATATTATAATATTGTCTTTTATCGTTACTGAGGCAATCGTGAGGGAAATTAGTTTTGGTGAAGCTATATTCTTTATTTTGCTTCTCGGTTCTCTTCCTCTTTATTGGTATGGAGTGTATGGAGTTGTTAATTATGCTCTTTATTTTGCTATGATAGGAAACGCTTTAGCGGTTCTAATATTGGCTATCGTGCTTATTTTCCTCATCTTAGTTGGATTTTTACTTACTACTCTTGCAATTCTAACAGTAATTGCGGTAATAGACAATTCGTGAGAATAGGTGAAAGAGAATGTGGCAAAATATGATGGAGGGATATTAAATGACAATGGAAAGCGTTGTTGTACGATGTCTAAATTGTAGATTTAGGCGAGCTAGAGTTATGTTGGAGAACGGTAATTTTACAGAGAAAAATGGTGTTCAGGTAGTAAGGCATTTAATTAAACATCCTGACCACACCATTAAAATGTCTTCTCCTTATGACGTTGCTCTTTATAAATTGCGGGTTTCGGATAACGCTTTAATTAGAGAAGAATGAAGATCAAATGACTTTGTCGTTAGTAAGAAGAAAATTATTTATATATTATGAGGGAATGACCGATTAGGTGGAAATATGAAAACGAATGGAGTTGGAAAATATAGAGAATATAAGTATAGAGTAATGAATGTAATAAAGGCATTGAAAGATTTTGAGTCTATTGCCGAGAAAGGAGAATTTACAATGGAGAACTTTAATAAAGTTAAAAGAGAGAATACTATTAGTGAAAATCGGAAGTTTAGATTTGGATTTGCGAGTTCTCATAAATGGGACTTTGATTCGCCCATTTCATTTACTGGGGAGAACTATTTTGGGATAGTAGAATCAAGTTTAATACAAGATTCGTTTATAAGTTCAGATTTACAAAACAAGAAAGATTTGCTTCACTGGGCTATTTTTGTTTTTCCCTTTTCAAAGGAAGAGTCAATGCCAAATACTCTCAAGACTGTAATATATTTTAAGCATAGAAGTAAATTTTTTAGTGTTAATCAGTTTGTGAAAAAGGTTGATAAAATAATGAAGAAGTTTGAGAACCATAAATTTGCCGATAAAGCCGTTGACTATAAAATAGGAGACAAAGTTATTTCGAAAATCGTTCTATAATTTATTATTAAGACATTTCCATCGAGGAAGTGAATATAATGAAAACAGATAATTTCGTAAAAAATTGTTCGTATTGCCATAGAGGAATGATTGTTACAGTGATGCGATTTGGGGTTAGTCACGATGCTGGAATGGCAATAATTTGCCCTGATTGCGTAGGGAAAATAGATTGGAATGATAAGTATTTTCTAGACCATCCCGATGAAACTAAAAAACTTAAAGAGGAGTTAGAGCGTTCCAAAGAGGGGGAGTTAGAGAATGACGTTGAAGGAAGAGAGAACGTATAACAGTTTGAATGAGGCATTGTTAGCGGGGGCAAGATTTACTCACGTAGGCGATAATGGAGAATACGTTGAATATCTAGCTTATGAGAGTGGAAAATATTCTATTAGTCGATGGGTTTATAGACAATGCGTTGCGACAGAAACTTTCAAGAGTCTTAGCAGTATTTTGAGGTACAAAAAGTATGAAATGTGGAAAAATCCTGAGATGGGTATTATTAAACAATATTATTCTTTTAATGAAATCAGGGAAAAATTGAATGACATACTTTACATAAATAACGCAAAAGACGAAAAAGCCGTTAGATATATCTTGTCTTTTCTAAAAGACAAAGATGATTACAGTAATTATGAATTGACGATTTCTAAATATTTTAATACGTGTAATAAGTATTACATCGAGGTGTTTGAGGTAAGACAATTCGGTTTCAGTAAGGCTTTGTTTATGAGGGTTGCGAAGGATGATGATTCGTATTCGAAGTATTGTTCTGATTTAATTGAAGTTCTGAAAGAACTGAAACTTGATGAAGGTTGGTATAGAAATGTTGGGGTTAGAATTGAAAATGTGGAGGGGTTATGAATGAGTGGTGGATGTTGGAATTATCAGTATATGAATGAGGAGAATTATCATCTTAAACACATAGATGAAATTATAAGTGCCTTGGAGCATGCATTTAAACACATAGATGAAATTATAAGTGCCTTGGAGCATGCATTTCGCGCTATTGACTGGGCGGAGTCCGGAGATATAAGCAGGAAGGATGCAGAACAGGTAGTATATGATATTCTGCTTAAACTTGGAAATCAGTTGTGGGGTGAGTCAGAATGATTATAGTCAAAAAATTAAGCAAACTGCAAGATATTTGGGCAATAGTTATTGGCAATCCCAGCGACCCAGAGAATGAGTTCTTGCTGACTAAAAAGTCGATGCAGAAGTTATTTATGGAATTGAAGGAGGTTGGGTTTGATGGAGAGTGAAGTTGTAATGCAAGCAAAACGGAAAGTGTATTTTATACACGAAGGTGGTACTGGAATGGCTGCTGATTTTTTCATTGAGGGTATACAACCTATAAGTTCGAGAAAGGAAGCAGAAAAGGTTACAAATATAGATTATTATATGCCCGTCTGTAAATATGTTAAAGAGTTCCTGAAAGAACATCCCGAATACGTTTACGTGGGTTCAACAGACAATATGCATACTTGGGGATGGGGAATGAATTTTGACGGTTATGAAGAAGTTGAATGCCCGGAGAATGGTTTGGCATTTTGTAAATGCGGACACAGAGCTATCGAACATATTTATGCCCATAACACCGAGATTGTTCCTCAATTTCCTTGTACGAAATGTGATTGTGAAGATTGCGATATGGTTTCTAAGGAGATGGTGAAATGAAAATAACAAAAGCTGGGTCTATTGAACCATGTTGTGGTAAGGCGAAAGAATATATCAAATATTTTGGCATCTATGAAAGCACTATTGTAATCACCGCTTCTCTTAATTATGATGAATATTTTGATATTATAATAGATTTTTGTCCATTCTGCGGTGCAAAGACGGAAATAGGTGAGGATGAATGAATGAAAATAGATTGTTGGAGCAGAAGAATGGGGGAAGTTTAATTAGAGAATTTAATAGAAGAAATTTTTATATACTCTTAAAGAATGAAGAAAAAGAAAATGGAGATGAAGTAAATGGGAATGACGAAAATAGGTGAATGCAAAGTGTGTGGGGCTCCCATATACAGTGAGACTATAACGGACTTTCCCTCGCCGATATGGTCGTGTGGACATTTCGGATGGCAATTTAGTGTAACGGTGAATTCGAGTGGAAGTTAAAGATAGTGGAAAATATTACTATTGTATAATCGACTTAACATATGACCTTAGTCAAGCCGGAATAGAGATATCTGATGAAGTGATAGAGAGATATCGAAATCTTTTCAGTGAGTCGATAAATACGTTGATGGGAGCGGACGTAGTGTTAGTATCAAGAGCGGAATCTAGTTATTATGCCGATAGAGGATATGAGGAAGTACCAAATTCTATTTGGCAACAAGCTCATAATATGATTCCTTAGAGGAGGTTGGAAAGAAAATGAAATTGATATATGTGGTGAGTGTGAAGGGCGGGAATGAGGTGTTGCCTAGGATGGTGAGAGCATTTAAGAATAAAGAGGACGCGGATAAAATGGCTGAGATAGTGCGGGGATACGTTGATGAAGTTGAGTTGGGATTCTAATGACAGTTGAAATAAAAAAGATGGATGGCGAGGAGTGGAATATAATACATACTCATAAAAGTGGGTTTGTAAAAATAATGACCTTGGAGAGCGAGGAAGTTAAAGACTTACTGAAACAGATGAAAGAGGCGGGGTTTTAATGGAGTGTCCTGAACATCGTAAGGATATGAGGAAGATTGATGAAACCGTCAATGGCTATGATGGAACGTATGTTTTCTGGATATGTGATGGGGAAGGAAAATTTCCAAGAAAACATATTATAAGAACGGAAGAGTGGGTTGGAAGTATCAACTTTTATGAGGTTGGAGAATGGAAATTACTGAAGGAGGTGGGGTTCTAATGACAGATTTCCGAATCGAGAAGGTTAGTGATAATTTGTTTGAACTCAAGCATCCCAACGGCCTGACTATCCTCATAAACTATGACGAACCCTGCTGGCTTCTTGACAAAGGAGATATGCAGGATTTAGCTAAACAAATAAAGGAGTTGGGATTTTGATATTTTATCAAGTATTTTTTGATGATGGTACTACGTTAGACCTCGAGACGCTTATAGAAGATTCAGAAGGTCATCCGGTGAAAGGTATTACTATTGACGGCGATTCGATATGGATAGGTTCTTACAAATACATTATAATAATGTCGGGAAATAATGAGTCTGAATGAAAGGGGATTGAAATGCAAAATGTATTTCTGGTTGTGGCTTGGACTAAAGGAAAGGATATGAAAGTTGTGTCATTGTGTAAAACAAAGGAATTGGCACAAGAAGTGAAAAAATCTTATGAACTTGCAGGTTGGGAGATTGTAGATATTCATGAACTTCCTGTCTATGAAGATTTTAACAGTTATGATAGTTGGGAGATTTGAGGTGAATAACAAATGAATATTAAACTTTCAGCGTGGTATTTTCTTCACGATAAACCTAAATTCTGGAGCGATGTGAGAAGGAAATTACATATACTGAAACTTGAGGAATCCCAGTACTATCCAGAATGCGAGAGATTCTATTCTGGCTTGGATGTGATAGGAAAGATTGTGATTGATGTTGGATGTGACTTTGGGACCACACCGATGTATTTCCTGCGTAAGGGAGCAAAAACGGTATTTGGCTTTTCTAAGGATAAGCAATACTTCCATAATGATCATTACAGACATTATAATGTTGATATGGATCCTTCTGCTCTTCCTTCTACTATACGCAATATAAAACGCATCAAGACCGAAATGATACCACCACATCTTGTTCTCAAATCCGACTGTGAAGGTTGTGAGTGGAATTTCACTCAGGAATTCATAGAGGCATTTGATGATTGGATCATAGCTATTCATTCCCCTGTAGCCAATGATGAATTGCGTAAGTACATCGAGGAGAAAGGGGAGAACATTGGAAACCAACAGTCTGGTAAATGTCTCGGTGTTGAAGAGATCGGTATTTACAAGAAGAAGGGAAAACAATGAGCATCGGTGCTTACACATTCGCAACGGACAACTGGAAGGAGATGCAGTATCCCATAGACCTATGGTTATCTCATAATTTTCACTTCTTCGATGAGCTCTCTTTGGTGTACATAGGTGATAGGGATAAGCTCCCATCGAATGTACCAGACAATGTCACAGTGAGTTTTGTTGATAAAGTTGATTACGATGGCTGGGAGCTTTACACCAAGTATAAACAATTAGCTCAGTATAACCTTAACACAGATTGGAAGGTTCTTCTGGACAGCGATGAATTCATAGATGGCAGGATACAAACAGCTAATTTGGATAAGAACTTAATATACGCTTTAGGATATCACCATCTCTATGGGAATCCCAATCAGGAAATACTAAACGCATACCCTCCGTATTATTGGAGAGTACATTATGGAAAGAAGCAGGTCATAAGGGATGTTTGGCTTGATGTGCAAATGCGGTCATAACTCATTCGGACATGGTGAGGGGTTAATAACTGGTAAACATCCATGCCAGGTTGAAGGTTGTGGTTGTACAGAGTTTGAAGAGGGGTTCTGATGCTGCTGTGTAATTGGTGCGGGCGGCAAATTGAGGATGAACCCACCGTCCGATTTCAGGGGATGGTTCAGTGGATGGATTTTTGCTCTTGGAGTTGTGCGGACGCATATAGGGAAATGAGTATGAGGAGGCAAGGTTATGATGCAAAAAGCGGGAAAGATGATATGTAAAGGGGCTTCCAGTGGTGGTATGATGCACTCCAAGGAAACCGAGAGAGCAGATGATTGGGGTTCGATTCCTCAGAGCCCATCTATTCAATGGAGGGCGAGGTTCTGATGGCAGTAAAAATTAAGCATGTGTGTAAGTCTTGTTCGTATGTGATAGAAGAACATAACGGGGGATTGTTGGATAGATATATTGTGCTTGATAATGATGAAATGAAACAGTTAAGTAAGCTTTTGAAAGAGGAGGAATTTCAATGATTAATACGTTAGTTGAGGCGATTGCACTAATATTTTGTACAAGGTGTCGTAATGAAATTGAAGATGGAGCATGTTCATCGTGTGGTAATCCATTCGAACACGCAAGTCGAGTGTATTGTAATGGTGATATAGAACATTATTGTAGAGAATGTTATGAGGAGTTGAGTTCTGATGAAGATTAAGCCGAGGATATGGGAATTTGCAGGGGATTATTGCTGTTATACTTTTAAGACATACACAGAAGATGAAATACCCGAATTTGCAACAATGCGTACAGATAGTAAAAATGTATTTTTCAGAGGAATGAAAATAACAAACTGCCCGTTCTGCGGGAAGACGATAGTGCTTGAAAAGGAGGTGATATGAATGAATGAAGGAGATATAGTAGTAAAGATTGATTTCTTTACGTGGGAAACGATGCCTGAGAAGCTGAAAGAGATAGCATTAAAGCAAGGATTTGTTCCACCGGAGGAAGACGAAATAATTGCCGTCAAAACGATTATGACAAAAGAAGAAAGAGAGGCGGCGAGTAAGCTGGAATCCGAGAAGGAGGAGTTGATTTGTGAATGCGGACATGTGATTCATGAGCATCATTACGACTTTAAATCTATCGATTCTAATGTTCTATTTCCTTGCTCGAAATGTGATTGCACAGATTTCTATGTGCGTTCTAAGAAAGGAGGTGAATAAAATGGCACACTTTGGTGAAATGAATATTTTAGATCTTTACTGTGGACTTGGGGGTTGGGCACAGGGATTCGTGGAACAGGGACATAATGTTACAGGATATGATATAGTTGATTTTTCTGGAAAATATCCAGGAAGATTTGTTAAGGCGGATTTGTTGGTATTTAATGACTTTCCGTCTGCCGATGTGGTGGTGGCAAGTCCACCATGTACTGATTTTTCCAAAAGCTCATTCCCGCAAACCTGGAAATCTGTCCAGAGGTATCCACCGGACATTCCAAAAGCATTGCAAATGTTTAATAGAGTATATGAAATAGTGGAAGTGGTGAAACCAAAATATTTCATAATTGAGAACGTGAGGGGCGCTCAGAAGTACGTTGGAAAGGCGAGAATGCACATAGGAAGCCGTTATTTCTGGGGCAATTTTCCTTTGTTTTCCACAGGAAATGCTGAGGATATTTATGGTAAATGGAAAATGCCTCCGTCAGAGGACAGGGCGATTTTACGGTCAGTCATACCACTGAGCATATCCCGCAATTTTTGTGAAGCAATTATGGAGGCATCTGAATGAAATCCCGTTTTCTGTCCTACGGTGCAGGAATGCAGACTTTTGCCCTTCTGGTAATGTCCTGCGAGGTGGCAGGATATTGCGGGGTGTGAAATGAAGGAGTTATCCGAGAAATTTAAGGAGGTAAATAAATGAAACAAGTTATGCGCACAGAACTTTGGGATTACACATGTTTCTATTGTAGAGGCAGAGGCTCACCAGACCAAGATACCACGGGAAATGGGCATAGCAAAGATTGTCCTGCATATGGAAAGAAAATCCGAAGCGAGCTAGAAAGAAGATGTTACTTAAAGGGAGATGGGTTCTGATGCCACTTTTTAAATTGAAGAGAAATGGTAATGGTCCTATTCTCACATTGTTTTATATAAACAGTTATGGGGAATTAGATGAAATCCAGATAGTTGATTATGAGCTTGATGCTCTCATTAATGCAATCAATGATTTCAAGAAAAGTGATAATGAAAAGAAAAAGGAGA
>JAEHJW020006193.1_pt1 | contig 30777 bp, 46 predicted proteins | sample 9271431 | NCBI WGS metagenome assembly JAEHJW02 | reverse complement strand
TGCGCCAGCGTCCAGACGGTACCTTCCGTCACGTCAGGGCCAGTGTGGCCGTAACCAACAGTCCAGACCTTACCGATAGGGTCCCAATAGGCTGTGAGGCGCAGCCCCTCGTCGCGCTTAACCTGCTCAATCAATTCCGGTTCGATACTCAAGATCATTTATTTACCCTCCCGGTAAGTCTTTGCTGGCGGCCCATATCGGTTTCTCGGCCGCCCACGCGCGCTGGAAGTGGCCCTTGAGCGCGGGATCGAAGAACGCGGCCACGGCTTCGTCGGTCATGCCAGTTCCCTCTCGTACAAAAACTTTTTCACCGTTGGCGCCTTGTCAGTTCTCGGGCGCCCGGCTCGGTGCCAAGAACCGCCCCGTGTTTTGTAGCGCAAGGTCCAGTTAGAAGCCCGCAGACTCGCCCCGTTTTCTGATTCGAGGATGTATGTTCCAATCCGCGTGTAGCCTCGCTTCGCCGCCTCGCGCGCGCACGCTCCGTACAAGAACGAACACGCGTTGCGGGTTCCGTCAGTGCATAGCCGGGTTACTTCTGCCGTCTCCCCATCGTCGCGCATGCGGGCTACCGGCCGCCCAACGATCGCCACGCCGACGAGCCTCCCGTCTACTAGGCATCCCAGGCTGAACAGATGGCCCAGGACAAACTTATGGTGCCGATGGTGCGTCCCCACAAACGCCTTGGCTTCTGCCAATGTAATCGGCGTCAGACGGAGCCTGGGTCCAGAGGTGCGGTCGGCTTCGTCGGTCATCACATCCCTTCCGGCCGCTCGTCCAAGCCTTTCTCGGCCAGGATCGCCAGCACGTCGTCTAGGTGCAGGCAGTCGCACATGCAAGCAATAGGGTCGTCCTGGCTTGGCTCCCGCCCGAGCTGCGTGTATCCGTTGCAGTAGTCGTTACCGGGAACTGCATCACGCAGTACGCCGATCACCGGCGCAGGATATGTGCCCAGGTTCAGAATCCGATCACCATTCTTTGCTTCACGTCCATTTCTGTAGTGCATGTGTGTCTCCTTATGCGTCGTAAAACAGGAAGTGCGGCAGCTCCAGCGTCAAGGTGCTCGATGCCACCCAGTCCGGCACGGAGCCCGGAGGAACCATCGCAGCGGGCGAGTAATAGAGTACCGCGCCCATCGTGGGATCGGGCTCATTCGCGGTCTCACGCCAGATTGCCAAGAGTCCCAAGGAATCGGTCTCGGCATACCGCAGGGACTCCAGGGCGATGGTGTCCGCCATCCAACCCGAGAATTGCCAGGGTGCAAGGACGGTGCCGACTATGGTGCCATCGGACGTGTATTTTTTCGCCATCCGGTTACGGATAACGTGCGCGACACAAGCGCGGGCCTCGTTGTCCTCCCCTCTGGCCTCTTGCCACAAGGTCGCAACGGCCAGTCCTTCCTCGAATGTCATGGTCACTTATCACCCTCCTGATGCAAGACTTCAACACCAGAGAAGCGGTACCCGTCCTTCCCATACCGCTGCGCGATCCAGAGGGGGTAGGGCAGCATATGCTTCCCCTCGTCGGCCCCGATATGATGCTTCTCACACAGAAGCTCGCCGTTCACCGTCATATCATCCACGAACGTCGTGGGGTCGGTCGCGTCGAACGCCGACCAGTCGAACGCCTGCGCGTGCGGCCCCCACACTCCGGCCTTGCAGTCGGCGGCGAACCGCTCCCAGTCAATCATATCCATGAGGCACCGCTCGATGGGATGATGGTGCGCCTGCAAGGACTCGGTGGCTCCGCAAATCTCGCAGCCCTTGTCGCGCTCGATCAGGAGCTTGCGGGTGCGGGCGAACAGAGGCGTCAAGGCCCGCGCGGCATGCTCCGGGATGTCCACGGCAACATGAAGCGTCTCGGTCTCGACGTGGGCGTCTGTCATTACCCGCCTCGCCTGCGCGCCAGCGCGACTTTGATCTCGGTGATCTGCGCCCCGATGCGCTCAAACTGGCTATCGGATTCCTGCCGGGCGCTCTCGATGCGCTCGTGCAGGCCCTTGATGCCGGATTCATACCGCGCCTGCGGGACATAATCCCCGGCGAGCGACACGCGCATGGCGTTAAGCGCTTCGGCGTGCGCCTGCTGCGTCTTGGTGATCGTGCGCACGTCCGTACGGATGCCTTTCAGTATCCAAAGAGCTACGCCGACGCCGGTTGCGACCAGAGAGCCTATGAGTGTGTCAGTGCCGGTGCCTAGTACCATGAGGCTCTCCTAAGATGCGGGCCAAGAGACGGATGTGGGTTTCTTGGACCCGCGCACCTTGGCAATCAGGGATTGCAGCGTCTGAAAATTGACGAAGTTTCGCGCGGCGATCGCCGCTACGAGGGCGGTGAGATCACCGTAAGTAAACACATTGTTCGCGTTGGTAGCCGACCGCCAGACGAAGCCCTTGGGAATGGAGCCTCCGGCTATGTACGTTTTCATGGCCTGGACGGACGCCGGATCGCACTGGTAGGTATCCTTCACCCCCGCAGCACTGGTAAAGCTGATAGGCAAGGCGCAGGCAGCGGCATAATCCGTGCGGAGTGCCGCGCACCGGGTGTTCTGCGCCCACTCCAAGAGTTGCGCGGCGGTCGGCGCATGGGGATCGGTGCGGGTGAGGGCGCCATCCACCACCCACCAGTCACCCGCCTGGTCGGCCCAGGCAGCGGCATCCACTGACAGGAGGCGCATATGGTCGGGCGTGGGCGCGAACGCAAACTTCTCCGTGTCCTGCCATTGCCGGACGGACCCGGAAGCTATGTCGTACAGAGCATATTGAGCCATGAGTCCTCCGATTAGTAGTAGATGATGAGGAAGCCTGCGGCACCATTACCGCCGGCTGATCCTACATTGTTGGCGGACCCAGGTGCTCCACCGCCCCCCCCCGCGCCGTAACCAGCGCCGCCCGCCCCGCCCGCCCCGCCCGTCCCGCCCGTCCCGCCCGTCCCGCTAGTTCCGGGGTATGAAGTACCCCCCCCAGTCCCTCCGTTTGTAGGAGCGCCAACCCCCCCACTACCCCCAGAGCCGCCGCCCACCACGCCCCCAGTGCCGGCGCCGCCGGCACCATAGCCAGCGCCCCCGCCGCTACCCGCATCCGCAGTGGCTATGGTTGTCGCACTCGTACTATCTATGAGAGTGGTGCTAGCACCTGCGCTGCCAGCTGTGCCGCCAGCGCCCGCAGCACCTGCTCCTGCACCGCCAGCGCCCCCACCACCGATTGTTATAGTAAGCGTGTGCCCAGGAGACACCGTATACGCACTGTAGATACTAACGCCCCCGCCGCCCCCGCCGCCCCCGCCGCCCGTGCTTGTACCTCCGCCCCCTCCGCCCCCGCCGCCACCACCACCACCACCAATCGCGGATACGAGGATGGTATCGACATAGCTCGGCACGACCCAGGTGCCGTTAGCGGTAAAACTCACGCGCCGCAGTCCGTCCCCGATCCCAACACCGGCGGCCATCAGCTCGAAGTTGGTTCCGTCGTACACGCAATGGACGATAGCACCCGCCATGATTTGACTGGCGGGCAGCGCCGCGCCCTGCCGGACGATAGCGATGGCGCCCAGGTTATTGACGTTCAGGGTCGAGGCGCCCGTGTTCGTATTGGCGACCTTAAACGTCACCGGGGTGCCGGTCGTATAGGCCGCGAGCGGCGGGCTCAAGGCCACCGCGTAGGTGTTCGCCGTTCCCGTGTCAAGACCGAACGAGGCGGTCGTCGAAGTAATGATACCGCTCCACACGGCCCCCGAGGCGGTGCCTGATGTCGTGCATTGCCAGATCATCGAGTCGGTGGTGTCGTACACGAGGTCGTAAATCTGGCCCGCGACGTTGCCGTTCGGATTCCCGGCATACTGGCGGATGGTCGGCAGGACACCGACTGTGTTGGACGCCGGGAGATTGGCGAGCGGCAGGATGCCCTGCACTTCCTGCGCGTTGCCGAGTTGGATCTTCGGGGCCTGCCCCGGATTCCCGTCGTGATGGCTCTGCAAGAGCCCGGCCAGGAACGGCGCGTAGGGGTAAGTGCTTGGGACATTCGTGCCGACCGAGGGACCAGCGGTGAGGATGTCTGCGGTCGTAATGGCCGTCTGCCCGTAGGTCAGGTCGATCAGGTACAGCGGGACATACCCGGTATCCGGTTGCGGCGGGACTTCGGAGCCGGTCGTGGCCGCCGCACCATAGCTTACCTTAATATCGGCAAGCCCCGTGCGCAGCGTGTTCAGCACCGCGCCGGAATTATTCGGCCCCTGAAACGGACTGCTCGGATCGCCAGAATTGTAAAACGGCAGTACACCCGCGTTCGGATCGTTGGGCGCAACCGAATCGACTTGCGAAAAGGTCGCCTCGATGAGCGCCCACTGCGACTGGCCGGAGGTCAATGCTGACGTACTGAGCGTCACGGCCTGCGCGGCAGCGCGGCCCATCTGCTCTATGGCGCGGCTATCGGCTACCAGATCGCCGTAAGCCGTTGCATCGACCGGCGCCTGCATGTAGATACTACCCTCGGCCAGATCGACCGTGAGGGTTGCCGTGCTGGTCTGCGAGGCGGCGAACCCATGAACGAGGGTCGCCTTGCTATTCAGGACATCTTCCAGGACTCGCGCATCGGATTCCATGAAATCGCGGAACGCCGAGAGAATGTCGAAGGTCCGGCCCTGCTCTTGGAAATAGATAATGGGGCGTTTCACTGGTATCTCCTAAGTGGCCCAGACTGCGAGAACCTGCGCGTCGGCTGGCGCGGGGGTGTTAAACGTCAAAATAGCTGAACCGGACTGTTTTGTCACGCCAATTTCCGTATTCCAGTTGGCCCGCGCCCCCATGAAGTACGTCCCCGTGGGGGCCGAGACCGTCCAGGTCAAAGACCCGGCTGCCACAGAAGCCGTCTCCGAGGTCGCTGATCCCTCGTAGATGACCATCAGTTGCGCACCGGCGGGGGCCTGCTGCGAGAACACGAGCGACGTGTCTATGCCGATCACCGCCGTATTCCAGTTGGGTGTTGCGAATGGCAGCGATGTCCCTTCCGCCGGGATAGTCGTGGAAAGCCCCTCGGCGGCAATCTCGGTTGCCGTGGGCGGCGGCAGGGGCGCCAAAGACCACCCAACGAACATCCAATCGACCGAGGCCCCGGCGGGGGCGGCGACGGCGAAGTTCGCGGTGAACCCCGTCATGGTGACATCCGTCACCCAGAAGTTCGTCGGCCATGAGGCTTGCAGCCCGACGATGATAGTCCCCGTGGTCTGCATCAGGATACGGATTGACAAAGCCCCGGTTGCTACGGTCGCCGTGCCAAACAGGAGCGGCGACACAGTTTGCGGTGCGAACGGCGGCACGATCTTGACCCACGCGACCACCCCCTCCGGCTTTACCGCATTGATAGTTGCATCCACGGCGTCCAGGCCCCCGCCGACGAACGTCAAATCGGCCAGCAGACTGCCCGCCACATCCCAGTAGATGCCGTCGTCGTAGCAGGGGACGGGGTTCGTCCCCATGATGTTGTTGCTCGTCGGGAGTGGGGTCTCGATGAATCCCTGATAAGGCGCCACACCGGTCCAGCGGAATGGCGTGACCGGCGTATCCACATCCCAGTAAAACAACCCCCACGCCCCGGTGTCGGCCGGGGACCAGGGGAGGATGATGCGCGGCACGACGCCCGTGAGCGACGTGAGCGCCGCCGACAGCGCCTCGGTCGTCGCCGCAGGCAACAGCAGGTTTGCCATGAGCCGCGCGCGCAGCGAGGCGTCGCTTTCCCCCGGTTGCCGGAAGATGGCTGAGCCGAAAAAGTCCTGCGCCGCGAGGTCGAGCGCCGCGCCCGTCGCGGTCTGGATGTAGGTGGATTGCTGCGCGTACAGAAGCCCGGACTCGTTGGCCGCCATGTTGCCGCCCAAGGACTTCATAAGGGCGTACAGCGTCCCTCCGGGGGTCTTGGCGGCGTTGGATGACCACTGGGCGGGCGTGAGCCCCACCAGCCGCGCCGCAAAGCCGTCGGCGTCGTAGAGGGGGATGGTGTAGGGCGCGCTAGCCACTGTATGTTCCGATGGTCACGTCGCTGGTCGTGGTGCGCACGACGCCCGTGCTGACCGGTGTGTAGTTGGCGGCCGACCCCGCAATGGTCACGCTGGAAAGCTCGACGGACGCCACTCCGGCCACCCCCTGCGCGGTCGTCACAAGCTCGCTCAAGAGCAATTCCTGCCCGATGGGCAGCGAATTGACATACGCCACGAGCGCGGCCTGCACGGCGGCCGTGACGGTGCCCGAGACAGACCCGGAGGCGATGGCCACATTCAGCACGATAGCGACGGTGTCGAGCACGGGGGCGATGACGTTGTACTGGATGGTGAAGCCCGCGACCGCCCCGATGGCCGCCGACACGGCATTCAGAAGCGACGAGGGGGGGGAGCCGGTGCCATTGTCGAGCACGACGGTGAACTGGCCAAACGCCTGATCGCCGTTCACGTTCGTGTTGTCGAGCACGAGGTAGTCGAGACCCTGCTGCACGCTTTCGATGGCGGTCTCGATCGCCGAGAGGGTTGCGCGCGCCAGGGCCGACAGATACAGCACGAAGCGCGCGCGGTACGCCGCGTCCGTCTCGGAGTTGGTACCGTTGGTGATGGCCGCCGCGTTAGTCACCGTGTCGATGCCCGCGACGGGATTGGGGAACGTCGTCAGTTGGTTGGCCTGGACGTTGGACCCCGCACCGGCCACCTGCGCCTGCGCCGAGACCGTCATGCTGGTCGCACCCGCCGCGAGGATATACGCCCCGAGGGTGGCGTTATAAGCGGACTGCGTGGTATCCGCGATGACCTGATAGGTTATGGCCCCGCCCGGGGTCTGGACGAGCGTGCCGACGGGCAGCGGCGTGGACGACGCATGGGCCGACAGCACCCCCACCGTGAGCGGCCCCTCGGCGTAGTCGGCCGGAAGCCTCGGGAAGTTGAACTGCGCCATCCAGGTATCCAGATCGCCGCCCGTCGAGGTCTGCGCGCGGGTCAGCGCAATGAGCGCGAGGATGACGGATTCGATGAACACGTCCTGCGAGGCGCACGCCTGGAAGAACGCCAGGAGCGGATCGCCGTCCAGGAGTTGGGGCGTAACGCCGGTCGAGGACGCCCACGAGGCAATCATGTCGGACACGAATTGCTGGAAGGTCCGGGACGGGAGTGTGGGCAGGACGGTGGCCATCAGAGGGACGCTCCGAGATTATCCACGGGAATGGTAACGGTGCCGGTCTGTCCGTTCAACAGCGTCATGCTGATGTCGATTTCGAGCCCGCGCTGCTGCTGGAGCGTTCGGAACGACACGGTGGGCATCTGCGCCGAGTCTACCCCCGGCTGTGACAGCACCACATGGATGATGACCCGCTCAAGCTGCCGGAGCGCCCGCTGCGTGGGGTTTTGGCCGATCCAGAGACCCAGGCCCGCGCCATACGACGGCGCGAAAATATAATCCGCCGCCACGATCTCCCCGTCGGGGAGCGTCACCGAGGGGTTGGTCAGCAATCCGCGCTCGATACTCTGCCTGATCTCATCCCACCCGTTCGCCATGACCAGCGAGCCGTTCGGGGAAATCTGGAGGTCTCCCCCCCACGAAAGCCACGGTATCGCCATCAGCCCCCCTTCACCGTCGAGGTCAGTTGCGAACTGCTCATGAGCTGATTAGGCACGTCCGTTACCCCGCTGCCCACCGTGTAGTCGTGCGTATGACCGTTGAACAGCGACTCCATGGCCGACGTAACCAGCGCCAAGAGAGACTGCCCCGAGGCCCCGAGCGATATGGAGGGCGCCGTGACCGACGCACTTGTGGCCGCCGTGACATCAACCGTAGCCTTCCCATTCACCGCTGCGGCACCTGTCACATCCAGTGTGGCCGTGCCATCAATCGTGGCCGTGGCGTCGCCCGTGACCGTCGCGTTCAGATTACCACCCACCGTCGCATCCAGGTTAGCCTTGGTATTGAGCGCCACCGAGCCGTCGGCCTTGAAGTAGAGGAACGACCCGGACGTGTGCTTCATGATCGCCTCGCCCGGCTGGATGGTCGTGAGCGCCGGGGCGGCCTTCTGCGACCAGAGCATGCCGCTTCCGATGTACGTCCCATTGTCGTCGCTGAGAATCTGGAGCACCACCTGCTCGCCGCCCGTGGGGTTTTCCTGCGTGGCGCCCCCGTAAGGCGCGGCCTGGAGGCCGAAACCGTTGCCCGCCCAGGGCGTGGCGAGCGGCACCCACCCCGTCATCACGGCGTCCGACGACCCCGGATTGATCCATGAGGGGATGATGCACCGCACGCAATGCGTCTCGGGGTTGTAGGACGAGACGAAACCCGTGACGAAAAACTCCCGGCCGGCCGCCTGCATCTGCGCAGCCTGCATGATGGTGTTCACAAGCTCGTCGATGTCGAACATGCGGTCCATCAGGTGATCCCCGCTTGCGACAGCAGTTGACCGTTTTCCATCCCCGGGGGCAGCGTCCACCCATGGACGTGCGTCCACCACCCTTGATCCATGTCAAACGAGTGCTCGACGGAATTGACGAAGAACTGGATGTCCTTGTAGGGCGCCACGTTGAACGTGTGGATTTTTTGGTTCGGCACGACGTTGGGGTTGCCGTCGATCGAAAACGATATGAGCAATTCCCGCTTGGCGATGTCGAGCGCCTTGGCGTAGGCCGCCGCTTGACACCCATCCGCCGTCAGGTTCGTCTCATAGAACAGATACACCGGCTTGCCGAAGTTGGCAAAAAGGGAGGATATGCGATCGGCCGTCACCCCCACACCCGAGCCGGACTCCCCGATGTAGAACTGGTTGGGGTTCATCACAATGTCGGGAAACTCGACCGACACCTCCTTGGCCATAGGCCCGGATGGCACCGCGACGTACTTCTTGCTGACCGTAAGGCCCCCGATATGGTGCGAGGCCACGATGACGATGAAGCTCACGTTGCGGCGTGGGTTGTAAGTGATCTCCAGGTCTTTGCAGGGATACCACGTCACGCCCGACTCATGCACAGCGATTTCGTTCCACGACACATGGAGAGGCACCTGGCCCGTCGGCGGAGGGCCGAAATACAATTCCCGATCCGGCGTGACGTAGCAAAACCAGCCCATGATGCGCGCGAGAAACTGGACAATGCCCCACTCGGTATGCGGGGAGTGAGCGGATACACCCAGGCCACCGATGATGTTACCAACCAAAGGCTCACCGGCCACGCTGATAATGGTGGACGCGCCCTTGCTGTCCGTCGTCTTGAATCCATTGCGCTCCGCGATGTATGTCACGAGCTGCGAGGGCGTCTGGTTTTGCACGTTGATGGACTTGAACGTGGTCTGACTGGAGAAGGGGGAAAACCCGGGCGGCGTTTTCGTGCCAAGCGGCTGCGCCTGCACGCTCGATGACCGTGTGGTGGCTGCATAAGGCGCGCCGATCGTCTCGTTGCCCATGAGCACGCGCTTGGTGTCCGCGAGAATACCGGCCCAGTCGCGCCCGGCCAGCCGGATGGTGTCGGTCTGGAAGTCCCAGTCCACGGAGTCCAGTTCGCCACCAAATATCGTGACGCTCCCATAGATGGGCGATTCGACGATGATGTGGACCGGAATCTGCCCCTTCGCCTGCTGCCCAAGTTGATATAAGTCAAGGTTAGCGGACGTCAGTACCTCGGAACTCGTCTCGGCCGTGAAGCCGCCAATGACGCCGTAGGCGGGGCGCGACACACTCCACCGGTCGGCGCGGATACCCGTGCCGCCGATCATGACCCAGGACTTGGTGAAGTTGTGCGTGGCTTGGTTTGGCATCACGGTCCCCGCTTGTGGCCGCCCGAGGTCTGCGGCGTGACCCACACGGGATTGGCCTCGGCGTTACGCGCAAGACTGTCGCGAAGCCCTTTGCCAAACGCCTTGGGATCGTTGGCCTGGATGTTGAACGTCCCGTTGTGGATGACGATGTGGCCACCGCCCGCTGCTTGATATGTCGAGTCCCACGAAAGCCCTTTCAGGCTCGGGCTGCCGCCCGCCATCGGACGCCCATGCGCGATCCACAGTTTATTGATCTTCGCGGCCATACTAGCGGGGATGCGTTGCGTATTGATGCGCGTGCCTAAAACATTCTCGCTGGCGGTAAGGTGCTGGAACCACGGGAGTCTGTTTCCGTAGCGCGCCGTAATTTGCCTGTACGCCGCCGTCGGCTTGGCCGCCCCCACGTACTTAGACGCCAACGCACTCGGGTCGAACGTCATGTCATAGAAAAACTTCAGCATGTGCGGAATCTGCTGCGCAAACAGATTCATGCCCTTCGCCCAAAACTGCACACCCGTAAGAACCTTTTGCAGCGCGGGTATCAGGAACGACCCAAGATTTTCGGCAATAGACTCAAGCTGTTTAGTGATCTTCGCCCACTGTTCCACCAGATTTTGCATGTTCGTCTTGTGCGCGCCCGCCGCTTTTGCCCCCAGATCACGGTGCAGCATCTTATGGAGCGCCGTCCCGCGTTCACCGATGGCCGTACCGAACGTGGAATGAAAGAGCTTGGCGAAGAACGTCCCGCCGAGGACCGTCTGTGCGTCGGAGAGTATGGAGCGCCGCTGCTCGCCCGTAAGGTCACGCCACGGCTTCGTCTTGCGTATACCGATACCATGCTCGAACCCCGGCAGGAATACCCGGCGCATGAACCCCTCGGGGTCGTTCACGAGCATGTGGCCCATCTTGCTGGCCGAAAGGCGGATAGCGTTACCACTGATGGCGGACAACATACCGCCCGTGCGAAGCCCGAAGCCAAGCGCCGAGAACAACGCCGGGAGGTTGCCTTTGAGCGGGCCATACGCGGCCTTGATGATCGGCATTTCCTGACGGCCAAGGCCGAGCGCCGATGCCCGGAACGCAACCGCCCCCATCTGTCGCAGCGTCATGTGCCCCTGCACCCAGGGGGAGGCCATCATCTTGTCGAGCAGGCTGAAATACTGCCGCGACGACCCGGCGCCAGCGAGGCCCTCCATGCGACCGCCTAACTGGATGTCCCGCAACATGGCGTGTTCCGCGCGCTTGCGCACGGCCGCCCCGGCCATGTGGGGGTGAACCACGCGCTCGAACGAAAATAGACCTCCGAGCATGGACGCCGCCCGGTGCTCGGCCGCCCCGTGCTTCATGCCCATAGTGTATTGCAGGTAGTTGACGGCCGTCGCCATGCTGCGGACGAGCGGGCTAGACGCCGAGCGCGCGCCGCCCATGGACTGATACAGCGAGCTTTCGAGCCCCATCAGTCCCGCCGTCGTGAAGCCTGCCGCGCGGGCCGACATGCGCTGCGCGCGTTGCCCCATGGCCAGGCGGTTGGCAGCGTCGATGTGCAGCATGCGCATCTTGATAAGCTGCTGATTATATTCCTCAGCCCCCTTGGTGAGCGCGGCGAACACCCCGACACCCGCGAGTTCGAGTCCGAGAAGGCTGTCCATGAACGCCCCCAGGCCGCCGCTCAACGCGCCCAGTGCTTCGCCAAACTTGTCCATGGACTTCATGAAGTTGCCCATGGCGTCGAAGCGGATGCCGACGTTGTAGTTCATGTTAGGCATCGGGCAGCACCCCTAGGGCCGGAACGCCGCTTGCCGCGGCACCCGCCCCCTCCCCTTCGCCCTCGAACGACGCACGCATACGAACGCCGGACTTGTCGAACACGCTCTTGACGTGCTGCGCCACAGCCGCGCGGATTTCCGTCTCGCTTTCGACGAGGGTAGGGCCGAACACCGGACGCGCCGGGGTATTGTCGTCCCCAACCTCCATGATGAGCATAACCTTGTCGTTAGACCCCACCTCGGCCCAGTCCGCACCATGCATACCTCCCACGGAGTCCCTGAGCTTGCCAGTGCGCAGCAGCGGGTCGTTGGGGGTAAATCCCTGTTCCTCGCGTATGCGTCGCGTGGCGGGCGCCAGGGGCTTCCAGGGGGCGAACTGCCCAGCCTGCGGTTGGTAAACACCGAACTTGGCGACCGCTCGATTCTTGGTCGTCTCCATGAGCCCACGCATAAGCTCGCGCTGCTCGTGGCGCATGGATGCCTTGAACTCCTTGAATAGCCCTTGGAGACCCTTGACCGTCGTGTTCCTGGCCATTAGGCGAACCTCCCCTGCGGCACGGGCGCCAAGTCCGACTTATTGGGAATCTTGAGTGTGTACGTCCCGATCGGCATGGGGTCCGTCAGGCCGTTCAGCGACGCGATGTCCGTCCACCGCGAGCTGTCACCCAGGTATTGCGACGCCATGGTGTAGAGGTTGGGATTGACCTTCGTGACGGTGCGCACCACGGGCGCGGCGCTCGACATAATGCCCTGGATGACGCCCGCGAACGACAAGACATGGAGCACCGATGACGCAGCCTGCAAACCGGAAGCCGACGTGTCGCCGGAATTGACGATCGCCGCACCGGCCGCGAATGCCGCCGTAGCGTAGTTGTTGGCGTTTGCAATGTCGCTCGCTCCCAAGGCCGCCAGCACATTGCCGGAATTGAGCAGCGCCGAGACACCCGTGTTGTAAAGGCTCTGGAGCGGGTTTGACAACCCGTAGGGCAGGCTAAAGCCGTTGCTCGTGACGGGGATGTTGGACCCCAAGCCTGCCAGAGCTTCGTGCAGCGTGGCAGCCGCCCCCGGAGACGGCGGGGACGTTACGTTGTCGATTACCTTGATGGGGACGAACGATATTTCGTACTTTATGATCCACTCGTTGACCGGTGTGCCCAGAAAACTCTTGATGATGCCGACCCAACTCCAGTCGCCCCAGGAAAGCGTGGTCGTCTTTCCCGTCATGCGGTACATGATGTCGATTTCAAAAAAGCGCAGACTCGCCGACGGGCCGGTGAAAAGGCCGCTCCACGAGATTTCGTCCGGTGGGAAAAACCCGAGTGGCTGGAGGGTGCGCGCGCCGCCGGGAAAATTATGAACCGCGAGCATCTGCGTACCGCCGACATAATGCAGCCGCTCGGGAACCTCGACGCCTCGGAAGGCGAAAGACCCGAGCGTGAGGGCTTTGTACTGCGCGGTTTGCGACGAAGAACTCGGCGCCTTCGGCGCGCTCATGGCCGACGTAACAGACGACGCCGATGCACCGGGGGTAAACGCGGACGAAATGCCAGACCCCGCCGAGTACCCTGCGGAGGACGACGCGGAAAGTCCTGGTACGTTGCTCACGATTTCTTCCCGTCGTCACGTCGCATCTTGCCTGTCGCCCAGTCCACGGTGTACCCCTCCATCATGGCGGCCCGGTAGAGCCATGCGCGGCGTTCAATCGGGTGCATGCGACAGGCCGTCTCCCAACTAAGACCCCAACGCGACGCCGTGACGCACTCTATGAAGTCGGGGTCCTCGACTATTTTTTTACGACCGGCAGCGAGTCCTCCGTGAACGAAGGCCAGTAAGTCCCATAGGCGACCATGACGATTTCCTCGCCCCGGTCGCCCAGCTTGTCCCCCAGTCGTTGCAGGTCCGTCTTGTTGTTGAGCGCGCCCACCGCCACGCCGTCCACCGACCGGACATAGAGCATGGCCTTGATGTGGCCTAGCATGAGGACACTGTTGCTTTCCATGTCCTCCATGAGCTTGATCGCACGGCGCATCGTACCACCCGAAGGCGGACCCATTTCCACAAGCGGGCCACCCGGCACCTGGACGGTGACGCTGGTATCGTCGCCTTGCGACGTGGGCGCCCCCACCCGGCGTGCCATCTGCTCGCGCACCGCCTGGGCAATCTGGGCGCCGCGGTCATCCTCCGGCGCAATGCTGGGTGCTTCTACCGTGCGTTTGGACATACGTTACTCTCCTAGGGCACCAAGAGCCCGGTCAGGGGAAGGGCCGCGAGCAACGTCTGCGCCCCTCCGGTTGCAATCATGGTCGGCGCGGAGAACTTCAAGGACTGCGTAACGTCCTCGATGCCGGTGAACTTGCCGAAGTCGGGGGTATCGAACACGAGCTCGGGGATGATGTACTCATCCACCGTGCCGGAGCGGTTCAACACGGCCAGCATAATCGAGAAATGCGGCAAGAGACCGCCGCCGTAAAACGCCTCGTAAAGCGCCGTGAACATCGAAGTCATGCCGCCGTTGAAGCGGGTGAAGTCCATCGACCCGCTCAGGCCGTTCGGCACGCTGAGGTAGATCGGCTTTCCGCCGTTGGTGATCGGCGTGACCTTCAACTGGTGCATGTCGAACGTGAGGTCGATCGACATGAGGTTGCCCATGTTCTCGAAGGGGATGACGTCCCCATAAGAGTCGGAGATCGCCCCGGATATATCGGTCCCGATGTTAAATCCGTTCGCAAAAAGCGTGCTCATGTCACGATCTCCTGGTTAACCTATGCCGCCTTCGACAGAACGACCGTCGTGCCGCCCTGGAGCGACATGACGAAGTAGCGAACCGAGCTCAGGTACCGCACCGCCGCATACGCATACAGGTAATGCTCCGCGATGGTGCTGGGGGTATTGATGCCCGATTCTGGGTTGCCGGTCTGCGCGAACGTGCACACCACTTCGTAGTCGTCGATCTGCGAACCGTCCTTGAGACCTTGCAGGAACGTATTGAGCGCATGACGCACGTCCCGGCGCAGCGGGTCTTTGGGCCGCGCGGTCTGGTTGCGACCGACGAAAATCCCAAGCGTCGCGTTGAATGACTGATCGAGGAAGTTGGTCATACCCGCGTACTCGACCGGCGACTCGGCGTTGTTGAGCGACGTGTTGGTGCCCGTGTAGACGCCAAACGTGTTGCCCGCCGGTATGGGGTTGGTGATGACCATGACGCCCGCGTTCTCCAGCATGCCCAGTTCCGTGAGGTCGTAGGGCTGATTGCCGGTGTAGGGGTTGTTGCGCTCGGTGCCCACCACGCCGCGCACGCGCTTGTTGGTCGGGCTGTCCTGCGGCGCCAGCGCCGTGATAAGCCCCAGGATGAAGCCGTAGGGCGGTATGAGGCGCACCACGCCGTTTACGGTGTCGTTCCAGTATATCCAGTCCTTGAGGTACGACACTTCCATGTCGTTGACCCCCACCGAGTTGACGGTGGACTGGGCCGTGGTGGTCGAGGTACCCGTGGGAAGTGCCATGCCGGTGCGAATCGCGTTGGCGTCGCAAAACGCCTGGATGCCCGCAAGGGCCGTGGTGTCGGTCAGGCCAGCCACCCACATGACGGCCACGGCGGGCGAGAGGTTCGCCAGGACGTAGATGCCGGTGCCGGGGTATGTCGTGTTGACACCGATAAGCTCGGCCGTGGTGATGGACGAGCGGCCATCCTTGCCCCCCGTGAGGGTGAAGGTGCCGGTCGCGGGGGTCGTGGCCGACGTGTCAACGCCCGTCCCGCGCACGAGCAGCGAAGGCCCGCGCACGCCCTGGATACCGTTCGCCAGCGCGTTGTTGAGCGCCGTCCAGAATCCGGTGCCGGGTAGGTTGGGATAGACCTCGGAGTGCGTACCGGGGAAGCCGTTGATGGTGACGTTGTAGTAGCCCGTGACGGTCGCGGCCGTGATGACGACGCTGATGCTGTTGCCCGCGGTGCCGGAATAAAGCCCGTTGATCGTAATGCCTGTAGCGGGCGTGGTTTCCGTGTCCTTGAGCGCGGTCGTCGCAGCCACATCCGAGCCGTCCGATACACGCACGCCCCGGACGGAGATCGGCCCTTGCATCATGGCCGTGGCAATGTCGGTGCAGAGGTCGTGGACGTCCGTCAGGGCCGCGGCGGTGATGCCGCCGAACTGCGTCTGCGACTCCTGCGGCGAGCCGATCGGAACCGGCGAGTTGAGCGGCCCCCAGGACGCGGTTCCCACAATGCCGCACACGTTGGTGGGCACGCCGGGAATGAACGACGGTGGCGGCTTATTGACGATGTACAACCCAGGCGCGGACAGGTTGCTCGGGGAAAACTGGTTGCTGCTTATGATCGTGCCCATGTTGGTATCCTAGGTTGTGACATCCGTCCCAAACGACGAGGAAAGCCACGGCGCGAGGACCGAGTACCCGCTTTCCAGATATGTTACACCATACTCCAGCGAAACAATAAAATCGCGGCGAAAGACGTTGTGCTGGATGTTGTCCTCCAGGGAAATGTCGCCCTGGCTCCAGACGCGCACCCAGGTGTCGTCCGCGAGCTGGTAGCCGAAATCCACTTCGTACTGCCCAAGCAGGACGTCGATGGGGTCGGCCAGGGCGTCCCGGTTATCCGGCGTGTTGGATGCTACGATGATCTGCGCCTCGCGCCGGGTTCTGTGGACCTCGATCATGCGCGAGACGACGTTGCCCACCGCGCTCGTCACGGCGATCCCCGCGCCCGAGTTGTTCGTGACCGTGACCACCGCGCCCGAGACGCTGACACCCAGGTTGCTGAACGCCCCGGAAATGGCCGACCCCACGCCGGTGGCGAAGGCGTCTGCCGTCTCGGCCGCCGAGGCGACGTAGGTGATAGGCCCGTTGGCCCCCCCGCGCACGGTCATCCCCCATGCGTCGTTGGCGATCGCGGTGTTGCCGAAGGTGAGCATGAATGTCGCACCGGCCGCCGTGTAGGGGTTGCTTAGTGCCGCCGTGATGGACGCGGCCGTGATGGTCTCGGGCACCGCCTGCTTAGGAAGCCAGCGCGTCGTGTCCTTGGCGACCCCACGATCATAGATGGAGACGACGGGCGGCCCCCCGGTGCGGCCGGCGTTCTGGAACGCCGTAACAGGCGGGTAGCCGATACCGACGTGGGCGGCAGGCGTGACTCCGCTCAAGGCGCTTGCCACCGCGCCCTGCAAACCGGAGTAGACCTGTCGCCATGTGGACATCACTTCTTCCGTATGGTTTTCAGCGTTTTGGCAAGCACGACTTCCTTGGCGAGCTTCGTGTTGCCCGTTTTCTTCGCCTTGGCCGCGGCCTTGGCGAGCTTCGACGCCGGGATGGTCTTGCCCTTGGCGATGCCCAGTTTCTTGCGCAGCGCGCCCTTGTTCTCGGTCGCCTTCTTGATCCATTTCTCAGCCATCACGCACCTCCTGCGGAGTTGGTCTGGACGTTGACGCGGCGCACGGACATGGAACTGCCCACGATGCCCGCTTCCAGATGCCAGGGAATCTCCACGATGTAGCGGGAGCCGTTGAGCGTCTGGATGTAGTCGCCTTCCTGCGGGACGAACCCGGGGATGGGCGGCACATAGCAAAAGTAGTCCGCCTCGCCCGTCATACCGGGCACATACGGCTTCATCTGGTCTTTTTTCGGGCGGCTCGTGGGGTTGAGCCCGATGGGGATGGCGTCCGCCGTCGCCCCCACGGCAGCGAATGAAGCCACGCCATTGACGATCTGGAGCGGCGATCCGCCGTTCACGCCGGACTGAAAGTAACCGGTCGTGTCCGGTGCGCTCGACGGGCGGATGTACGTCGCCAGGCGATTGAGCTGGACCCCGTAGGAGGGCTTGGCGACCGCGTGATGCGCCACGCATATCCCGACGAACTCGTTGGTGGTGTAGTCCACCAAGGTCGCGCCCTTGCCGTAGAAGGGATCGTTCTGAATCCACACGTCGCCCGTTTCCAGGTATGTCAGGTCGCAGACCAGCGTGAAATAGACGAGCCCCATGCCCTCATGCGTCTCCATCGACAGACCGCCCTCGACGACCTTTCGCAGCACCATGAAGTTGATAAGTTGCTCGGTGTCGGCCTGGACGAACGCCCCGCTCACGGTGCTCTGGAGGCGGTAGACATTCCCCGGCTGGCCGACCACGTTGGCCGCAAGCCCGCGCCCGCGGTCGATGATCCGCTGGATACGCGCGTATTCTTGCAGCGTGGGAAACGTGATCTGCCCGGCCGGGGTGCTCATTACATATACACCGACGGGCCGGAGGACTTGAAGTTACCCCGGCGCCGCGTGTTGAGCGGGATGTCGATGAACTCGCCAAGCCGCTGCGCCCATATCTGGTAGAGGCTCAGGCGCTCCGAAAGCTCGGTTGGCCGGGCGAAGAACACATCCGCCTGCTTGATCGACAAGTCCTGCGACGCCGAGCCGTAAGCGTTCTCCAGGAAGTTGAGGATCGGCAGGTAGCCCCATATGGGGTTGGTCGTCCCGGGCTGAATGGACGGATCGAGCAGCGCTCCGTTGGACGTTATGACCGCCGACATGAGCCCCGTGAAAGAGACGGACAACGTGAATGGCGCGGGGTTCGTGAACTCGATCTGCGGTATGGGTATGGCCGTCTGCGTGAACGGGCCAGTGCCGAACGGCGCAATGGCAACGAACCCCGCCGAGGTCAAAGTCGAATTAGTCGCCACGAGCGCGGCCAGCGCGGAGCAGAAATTGAGGCCGTTGTTGGCGTTGAAGTAAAGCGGCGACAGCCCGTTAGGCGACACCAGCATAGCCGCTGTCACGGTCAGCGTGAGCGACACGGCCGACGACAACCCGCCGCCCGAGAACGTCACCGTGAGGGTATCCCCCACGTTGGGTGTCGGCCCCTGGAAGGCGAGCGAACCGTAGGCGCGGCCGGTAAGGCGCGCTTCCTCGTTGGCGTCCAGGTTGTTCATGCGCCATTCCATCATGCCGTACACGTCGAGGTAGCGATACCCGACCGACGTGGCGCCCGCCAGAGTCCCGCCCGACACGGAGACGCGATACAGCCCCGCCGGGGGATATCGGAGGTGCCGTCGGATGTCGGACTTCTCTGTGAGGGTGAGGGCCATGGCGGCGCCTCAGTCGAGCACGAACGTCTTATGGCAATGAGGGCAGCAAGCGACGGTTCCCGCTTCGTCTACCGGCTTTATGGGCATCTTCATGCCCAGCATGGCGTCGATGAGGTAGGGTTGCTCGATCACACGGCCGGCGTCGTAGCGCACCACCGCCCCGTGCAGCGCGAGCGTGAATGACTTGACCGCGACATATCGGCGCGGAGCGGCCGAGACCGGCGCGGCGGCCGGAGGCGGCGTAGCCGCGCGCTTCGTGCCCTTGGCGGAGAACGATGGCGTCGCCATTACTGCACCGGCTGTCCCTGGGCGACCAGGGCCTTGAGCGTTTGGTAATTGACGTCCACCGGCACGCCGAACCAGTACGACCGAGGACTCGTGCCCGTGGTGAAGATGAAGTTCTCCACCGGCGTTACCGGGCCTGCGCCACCCGTCATCTGCGTCACCGTGCCCGTCACCGAACCGGTGGCGGAGAACGCAAGGGTCGAGAAGTTGCCGACACCCGATGCCTGGTAGATATAGAGCGTGGCCGTCAGAGGGTCGGCCTCGGCGCTGAACCCGAACCGCTGGAGCGTTGGGTTGTCCTGGACAAGCTGCGCCAGTTCGTAGGCCACTGACGCCGCCGTGTCGCTGGAAGTCAGCGTGTAGGCGAGCGAAACCGTGCCGCCCAGCACACCGTTGGTGATGTCAAGCGTTGCCACATCCCCCGATGCCAGCGTGCCGCCCACGACCACGTTGCCGGACGAGGGGGTGAGTGGGTACTTCGCCATGTACTCCTGCGGAGACATGAGCGAGACGCCCCCGCTACCGGCTACCGGCCGGTAGAAGTTAGGCATCAGCGTGGGGTTCTGGTTGTTCCCCTGGTGCCCCTGGAACGGAAACGTCATAGCCTACCCCCTAGACCTTGGGATGGTTGCTCTTGATGGGCGGATGGTTGTCGTCAGGCTCCGACGTCGGCCGGTCCTTCAACGACACGCGCATGGCATGCTGCCCCATCCCCGGAACGCGGTCCCAGTCCGGGACGAACGCATCGGTGGCGAAGCGGTCATACGGCGCCTTGACCGTGCGGGTCAAGGGCATAGTGATGTTCATGCCACGCTTCTTCATGCCGACCTCCTGCCTCACATGTCGTCGCCGTCACCCTGCGCGCCGTTCTTCTGATACTGCAACGGGCCCACAGGCTTGCCACGGCCGCCCACCCCGTCCATGGCGTTGGCGAACTCGCGCGCATTGCGCTTGCCCCCCCGCAGGGTGTGCTCCATGTTCATCGGAATCTCCACCGACCCGTCACCGGGCACCGCCATGGAGGGCTTGGTGGGACGAAGTTTCGTAATCTTGACAGCCATGATGACCTCCAAAGTCAGGCGTTAGCCTGCGTGCTCGATGACAGCCGCCCGCTTGTACAGCGCATTGCTGGCCGTCGGGATGATGTCGGTGGTGGCCGTGATGTCGGTCGGGATGGCGAAGTCGCCCACCCACATCCACGACAGCGAAAGTTGCTGCATCAAGCGATCGAGCGGCGGCCGGATGATCTGGGCGACGCCGTTCAGCAGGAACACATTGCCGATGGCCGACACGCCCTCGCGGGCCAACCACATATCCAGGCCCTCGAAGTTGCCCTGGATGATGCTCTCGGCACCGACGATGATGGGACGCCGGATGGTCGGACCACCGGTGTAGATGGGCGACTGGACGTAGGCTTCCGTCGTGGGGATGAACGTCACACCCAACAGGGTGATGATGTCACCCGAACGCCACTCGTAGGAGTCGCTGCGGCCGGCCAACATGACGTTGAACTGCTGGTCGGAGTAAAGCTGCCGCATCGAGGCGTTGTCCAGGATGCACGCGTAGGTGCCGTTGGACAGCGCCGGAACACCGTTGTTACGCATCTGCGCTACGACGTTCAGGATGTCCGAGAACGTCAGCGTGTCCGCGCCGGTCAGTTCCTTGGTGGTGATCTTGTTGTTGGGGCGGTAGACGGTCGCCGCGTTGGTGGCGATGATGGCGTCGCCCTCCACCGGGGCCGTGGCCGTGGCGAAGGTCAGGGTACCCGAAATACCGTCGGTCGTGCCCGAACCGCCCGAGCCGGGGTAGTTGGACACGTTGGTGGCGTCCGGCGTAGCGGCCGTAATGGAAAGCGTCTGGTTGACGCCGCCGGACGACGTGGCAATCTCGGTGGCCGCCAGCGGGTTGGTGCTGGACACCGGCGTGACCGTGCCGTTCACCAGGACGTACTGGAAGCCCCGGATGTCATCGACGTGGCAGGTGGTCGTGGTGGACGCGTTGCCCGCGGTGCGGACGTAGGTGTTGCCGCCGTTGTAGGCCGCGAACAGGCGCATCTTCGCCAGACGCTCAAGCGTCTGGGCGCTCGCAACACCGTTGTTTCGGCTCGCGGCGATGGTCTGGTCCGCGATGCCCGCCAACTCTTGGATGAGGTACACATCCTGGGTGTCAGCGTAGGTGTTGAGGGTGAACGTGTACTGCTCCAGCGCGTAGCTCTGGGGCGTCAGGCTGTTGTCGAGGTTGGCCTGCATGTTCGCGCCCGACAACGGCGTGATGTTGGGCGCCGTGCGGCCCTTGCGGGTGCGCGTCAGCGTTTCACCAACACGGGCGTTGATGGTCTCGGTCAGCGCCATGCGCCGATAGGCCAGAATGGAGTCGAGACCTTCCTCGAACTCCCGGTTGAGCATGTTTTGCTGGAGCGCCGCCTGGAGGCTGGCAGGGAAGTTGACGAAGGCCATGGTTGTCTCCTATGGGCGACGGTTAGCGCACAACGCGCAGTTTGTTGACGAAATCCCGCTTGTACCGCGCGTATTCTTCCTTGTTCATCTTCGACACGTCGGGTGTCGCGGGAGCGGAAGCGGCGGGCGCGGGCTGCGCGGAGCCGGTGCTCACGGGAGCCTTGGGCTCACCTGTGGCGCCCGGGGCCTGCGCGGCCTTGTACCACGAGGTCTTGCTCTCGCGGTGGGAAGCAATGGCCTCCTTGATGCCCTCGAACACGCCCGACTCGTCGTTGAACTTGATCCCCTTGGTGGGGATGAGGTCCGCCATGTCGGGGTCCAGAATACCCTCGGAAACCGCGTAAGCCCGCACCTCCGCGCGCATCAGGCGCTCGCGCATGCGGCCCTCGGCGTTTTTGCGGCTGCTCACTTCCTTCTCGTAGAGCTCCTTGAACTTGCCCTGCTCCGCGAGCTTGGCCGCCTCCGCCTCATCCTGCCGGGTCTGGAGAGCGTCGCGCTCGGCGCGCAGCTTGGCGGCCTCGGCGCGCAGCGCCATGGCCTCCTCCTTGGAAATCCCCGGCTCGCCCGAGGCGGCCGCCGGAGCCGGTTGCCCCGTCTGCGCCGCAGGATCAGGTGCCTGGAACTTCGGAGTCGGACGCGGATCGCCCGCGGTGCCGGTCGGCAGACCGCCGCCCGTCGCCTGCGAAGAATCCTGTGCGCCGCCGTTGGTGATGGGATCGTTTGGCATCACATAGCCCTCAGGATGAGACGCAGCAGCGAAAGCGTAACCGCCGCCGTGCCGCTGTTCGTGAACGTGATCTTGACCGCCTGATGAAGCAGGCCGTCGGTGTTGTTAACGTTGAGCGCCCCAGCCGCCGAGACGCTGCCGGTCAAGGCCGCACCCTGGACGACGGCTCCCTCCACGTCGAGATACCGCTGCACCGACACGGACAGCGCCCCGGAGGCATACGCCCCGAGCGCGAACAACTTGTAGTTGCCGGTGTAGATAACAGACGAGACGAGCGTGCCGGAGGCGGGGACGGACAGTGGCAAAGCGAATCCCATGTCCGCAAAATGCAGGTCTTTGGTGAGCGCCGCGCCTTGCCGGATGCCATAGCGCGTGTCAAATGCCTCCGTCATAAGCACGGAACATATCACCAAACGCCGCTAAGTCAAATATTTTTTGCTGTATAATCAGCAGGTTAGTGTATAGCAACGAGGCTCAAGCAGGGTATAACTTCGCCAAAAGTGCCCCCTGGCCCACCGTCTGGCCGAGCGCGACCACCCACTCGATCGTCCCATCCGCGCACGCCTCGACACGGTGAAAGACCTTCATCATTTCGACTTCCACTAACTTATCGCCTTCCTGCACGGCGGCGCCGTCCTCGACGTAAAGCGCCGTTATGACGCCCACAACCGCGCTGCGCACCGGATAATAGGGCTTACCCATCAGTGAGTTACCCCCGCCGGGCAGACACCAGGCTCGGTGCTTTCGTGTGCGAACACACGCAACTCCACGCGCCCCAGGAGGGAGACCGTACGCACCGACATGGCCCATCGGTTCTGCGCGCCGATGACGGCAAACTCCATAGCCGGCGCCTCGATGATATGCTGCTGCCCATTAGTCAGCACGACTACGAACGCCAACACGGTGCCCTCGGACACATCATCCCCGGACATCTCGACACTCGTCTCGTCCATCAGACCACCCCCTCGTCCGGTTCCCGCCAATCCACGGTTATGAATGGCCGTCCCTGCATGTGAATCTCGACGATGAGACCGTCCTCGCAGAACCCATCGAGGCCGAACGATCCCGTGAAGCTGGATGGCTGCGCCCATATCTTGCGCCGCGCGCCGGTGCGCACCACGATCTGGCCGAAACTGCCGGACGCGGAGATCATGATGGAATGAAACGCGCAATCCCGCCGCGAGAGGCGGTAGACCCCCGGTGTGTCGAGCTGACAGCAGCGCACGAGCGTCCCCGGCCTCGCCGGGATGCGCAAGTCGATGGGGTCGAAGATGGTGCTGCGTTTCACTTGCGGCGCGGCGTCGCGCGAATAGCCTTGTTGAGCGCGGACACTTCCTTCTTGGCCTGCGCCACGGCCAGCCGATGACGGCCCTTGTCCTGACGGATGGACTCCGCCTCGCGCAGCGTGCGCACGTCATCCCTTGCACGCCACTCCTTGTCCTGCGCGGACAGGCGCGGTTTTGGTAATGTTGCCATGAAAGCCTCCTAGTCGGCGACAAGCACCGGTTTTGTCTTGACGGACGCCTTGAACGCCAGCCATGAGACGGAGATAAACACCGGCGTGTTCTTCATCCCACCGCCAGCGACGCAGGTCAGCCCGTGGTTGCAGCCCCCATCTATGGCCCAGAACCCCATAACCTGAGGGTTCATTACGAATATTCGACGACCATTAGACTGTTGATACTCGGGGTGTGACACCGGCATTTCGTGGTTGGGAAAAAACCCATCCTTGTCCGGCACGCCGTCGTAAATGGCGAACGACCCCGCGCCGATGTGCGTGCAGGCGAGCGAGCGCAGCACCGACGGGCCTTCCTCGAACACATACACCCCTTTTTCCTCGATCAGATATATCTTGCTGCCGATGCGCGGCTCGGGGAGGGCTACCCGGATCACCGGGAGCTTGGCCGCGGGGTCGAACTGGGCGTTGACGAGACTCAATGGCCTATCCTCGTTTGCGGCTTGCCCACCTGACGCGCGGGCAGCGTGGTGTTCTGCGGACCCGGCCTGCGCAGGTCGGTGTTTGTCCCTTCGTTATACACACCCCCGGCGGGGGTCGTGGTACCCGTCGTCGGTGCATCGCCCTGCGCGTCCGCCCCGCCGTCGGTGATGGGCGTATCGGTCTTGTAGTCCTCCATATCGAGGTGCGCCCACAAGTACGATTTCGCCGTCTCCGGGTCCACGAGGTTGCTCTGGGTGGCCATGGCCATCCCCTCGATGAGCGACATTTCATCCTGCGGCGTGGCGCCGTAAAGCCTGGGCCAGCGCAAACCAAACGCCCGGGCGTCCAATTCCTCGATGCCGGGAGGGGCGAGCCCCTTACGCACCAGGGCCACCGCGATCTTGCGCAGGAGCGCCCCGAACCCTTCCTCGCCGTAGGCGCTGCGCAACTCATGCACGAGGTCGAAAAAGCTATCGTCCATGAGCTCCATAGCCCGCCCCGAGAGCGTACCGCGCGATTCCTCGGGGTTCTTGCGAGACACCGCCACCGCCTCCAGGGCGAGTCGGCGCGTGTACTCGATATACTTCATCCCCGTCTGGGTACCGTTGCCCACCATTTCGAGCAGCTTGGCGTCCCCCCCGCCCCGGCTGGAGCCGTCCTCCATGCGCGCCGCCGACGGGAACTGGAGCACCGTCACAGGCCCCCGCTGGATGCGGTCGTCCTCGTCGCCCTTTAAATCCCCGATCACCACGAGCTGGGGCGCCGCGTTATACCGCACCCCCCGCCCAAGCTGCGACAGGGTGTAGTCGGCGTCGATGGCGAGCGAGATGGCCGCTTCCCAAGTGCACACCCCATCCGGCGCCTCGCCCCCCGACAGGTTGACCATCCACACCCCCGGCACCATCCCGAGGCTATGCTTGATCGTCCGGGCCGTATCCTCCTCCAGGGTGCTGTCCTTATTGGCCGGCCCGTTGTATGGGTCGTAGTCCTCGACCACGATGGGGATGTAAGTAATCTCGGCGTCGGCCGTCCAGTCGCGCACGAACCAGTATTGCTCATGCGGTGAGAGATCATGCCCCTTGCGGTCCACGGTGAATCCCTGGTGGAGCAACACCCGGCCCGAGACGGTGTATTGCACGCGCAGCGAAGCCAACCCCCCGGCGGGCGCGAACGTGGGGTAGCAGAACTTCGCCCGCCAAATATCGACGTGCAGGCCGTTCTCGACGATGCGGAACGTCACGGCCACCGAGCCGACGGACCCCCACACGCACGCCTGGAGCATGCGCTCGTATAGCGACCCCTGGGCAATGACGTCCCGCAGCCAGTCGGCCACTTCCGGGCGGACGTGAGTCACACGCGGGGCATGCCGCCCGGCGAACAACTTGCGCGCCAGGAGCTTGCTCACCATGTTAGGCAAATTAAGCTGCGCGCTCGGCACGCGCCGGTCGATGGGGACATAATTCCCCCCCGCATCCACCTCGTCGTAGAACGAAAACTCCAGGTGGTCGTACAGCGTGCCGTCGAGGAACCGGTCGAGGGCGTCGAGGCGCACGAAGCGCCCCTGATCCGTCGCCCACTGGGGGTAGGTGATGCTGCTGACGAGTCGTTTCCACATGAGCGGAGTGTATAGCACACAACGGAGGAATAAAAAAGCCACCAGTCTGGCGGGACTGGTGGCGAAGCCGCAGGGAGCGGCATCAGGGTGGAGATACGGCCCGTAGTGTATACTCGCTGAAACGATCTCGCAAGGGGAACACCGACCCGTGGCCATATCCGACGACCTCCGCATCGCCGCCCGCGGCTCCCTTCTGTCGTTCGCGGCGCTCATGCACCACCAGTTCGAGCCTGTCTGGCACCATCGGCTCATTGCGGCCGCCATGGAGCGCGTAGCCTCCGGCGACCCGGCTTGGCGCCGCCTTCTCATATCGCTGCCGCCGCGGCACGGCAAGACGCTTCTGGTGTCCAAGATGTTCCCCGCGTGGTACATGGCCTCTCGCCCCAACAAAAATGTCATCGTCGCCACTTATGGCGGCGAATACGCCGACGACCTGGGGCGCGACGCGCGCGCGATCGTCACGGACCCCGTGTATGAAAGCCTCACCGGTGTCGGCCCCGACGAGTCGTCGCAGGCAATCGCCAAGTGGAAACTCGTCAACGAAGCGCAATACTACGCGGTCAGCGTCGGATCATCACTCACCGGGCGCGGCGCAAACCACTTATGTATCGACGACGCCGTTAAAAACATGGAAGAAGCGGAGAGTGAGGGCGCGCGCGACCGCGCCTGGAACTGGTTTCTGTCCACGGCCATGACCCGCCTTGAGAAAGACGCTTCCGTAGTTATTGTCATGACGCGCTGGCATGAGGACGATATTATGGGCCGCATCCTCGCGGGCGAGACGCGCAGCGAATGGAAAACGCTGTTCTTCCCCGCCATCGCGGAGCGGGACGAAACCGACGAGCATGGCCTGATCGGACCACCCGGGGAGGTCCTGCGCCGCGAGGGCGAAGCCCTCTGGCCCGAGAAGTACGACCTTCCCGCGCTGGAACGCATCAAGAAGCAGGTGGGTTCGCGCGTGTGGTCCGCCCTTTACCAAGGCCGCCCCGCACCGGCGGAGGGCGCGGTATTCCTGCGCTCGTGGTGGCAGTCCTACGACCTGGACAGCATCCTGGATGGCGTGCGGGACGCCCCATGGGTGGCTGTCTACCAATCGTGGGACACGGCGGTGAGCAAGGCGCGCGGATCCGCCCGTTCGTGCTGCACCACCTGGGGTCTTGGCCCTTCCCGGCAGTTTTACCTCATCGACGTGTGGACCGGGCGCGTGGAGTTTCCCGAGTTGCGCGCCGCCGCCCGCGATCTGGCCCGCCAATGGCGGCCGTCCCGGATATGGGTGGAAGCCCAGCAGACAGGCGCGCCGCTGGTGGCCGAGTTATCGCGTGACCAATATCCACCCATCCCCATCACCGGGGTACGCCTCAAGGGTGACAAGCTCGTGCGTGCGCGGCTCGTGAGCGGCATGGTGGAGACCGGACGGGTGTTTCTCCCCCGGCAGGCCCCGTGGCGGGAGGCGTATATCGACGAACTGGCGGCATTTCCCACGGGTGTGTATGCTGACCAGGTGGACAGCACATCGCAGGGCTTGCAGCTTCTCGCCAAGGAGGAAGTCCGTCTCGGGAACCAGTACGCCGCCCGGGAGTCGAGGGGTAAAACGCCTGTGTCCATATATGGGCGGTAGCCAGGAGGACATGATGCGAACCAAGCTCAGCAACCACAAGCTCTTGAAGCGGCCTCCGCGGCCCGCACGGCCGCAGGTGGGCAGGCCACCGCGCGCCCATAAGGGTCTGCCGCGGCCCCGGAAGCACAAATGACCACCCCCCTCGACGCCCTGTCCCGCCAGCAACGCACGTTCGTCCTGGGGTTCATGCAGAGCGGGAACGCCTATCAGGCGGCGCTCAACGCCGGGTACTCGGACCTCGTGGCCGCGCAGGCAGGCGACATTCTGCTGCGTAACGACTTGGTGAAGAAGGCGCTGCGCGCGCTGCGCGCCACACACCGGGAGTCCGTTCGCCAGCAAGTGATGCTCGCCACCACCGACGCCATTGGCGTCATGATGGACGTCATGCGCGACCCCGTAATGCCCCCCAACGCACGCATCCAGGCCGCGAAGGAAATCATGGCCGTCAGCGGCGTGGCGCCGCCCAAGGAGGCGACGGAGGACACGGCGACGGACGACGTGCTCGACACCCTGCCACCCGCCAAGGTCTCGCTCGCGCTGGCGGAGGCGAAGAAGTAGGGATTGTCGGACGCTCGTTATTATACGAAATGATTATATGATTACTGCGAGTTTTTGGCAGGGGAGGGTTTTGCTTGAAGGCGGGAGGTAGGGATGGAGGGCGGGCGCAGGAGCCCAGGGACTTAGGAACGGTGGGCGTAGACACTAGTGATTATCAGGCGCGTTCGCGCTCGTAGTTATACGAAATGCTTGGGGGGGTAGCAGCGGTGCGGAGCGGTGAGGGGGTCTGGCGGTTAGACTGACACTAAATAAGCACCCTCTAATATACTACTATACTAATATACTAATATACTAATATACTAATATACTAATATACTAATAATAACACAACAACACACAACGCAAACGATAATCATCATCATCTAACACACAACACCGAAACACTATCACACAAGCAATAATCATATGATGATAATCTACATATCAGCCCTTCGCAGCTACGCAAGATCATCGATGCACCTACCGACAAACGGTAGATTCTGCCCGACAAACGGTACTAGACATCCTTGCGCGCTGCTGCATCCTCATATATGATTACACCATACACAACGATATGAGATCAGCCAACATGAAAACATACAGCGACGTCGCCTACTCAGCATCGCCGGTCATAGTCAACAAGGACCGCGTAGTTGACATTATCGAGCAACACGACGCCTTCATAGACGCGGACGAATTCTTCCGCGAGTTCGGCCACGCCGACGAGTACGACGCCCGCGACGTCCTGCGCTGGCTCGGATACTAACCATGGTCGCCGTCATCTTCGGAATGTGCATTATAACCGGCCTGGTCATCGGTCGCGGCATCAGTCGCGCCGCCGTCAAGTTCTTCGGATAGGAGGCACCATGAGCGAATCGGACTACACCAAGGCGGCACGGGCGGCCAAGCCCATACCGATCAGCTATGACGCTGCTATGAGACTCCTAGAGGGCTATCAGGCCGATATCGACCTGTTTCTTGAGGAGCAGGGCGACCTAGACGAGTACGACGCGCGGGCCGTCCTGCGCTGGCTTGGGTTTTAACCATAACGGCCGAGCATAGACGCCAGCGCGAGATACTAGCACGCTTTGTCTAACGATTCGCGCCTAGGCGCGTAGGAGGTAACACCATGATCTGCCTTATAGACAATCTGCGCGGCCAGTACATCCCGCGCGTGTTCGCTGAGCGGTACGGACACCTTCTTGCAACTGATACGCGCGAAGCCCTCCTCATGGGGCCAGGGCACGAAGAATACTGGAAAGCATGGGATGACGTGTCGGACAACTTCCGGTTTCCTGACGGTGAGGCGCTGCTAGTCACTGAGTCGGGCGACGTCATGAAGGCCAGCCGCGCGGAAATTGAAACGTACTACGCTGAGGAGTAGCGCCTTTCCCTCTGCCCTCATTCGTGAGGGCTTTGGGAATGGTACTAACCACAATGAGGAAACGGACATGAACACCCAAGAGATTAAATCGGCCTTACGCGCCTTTGTGGCGCAGCGTCCGGGGTTCGATTACCGGAACTATAACACGGCCAGCGCATACCGCGCGGACCAGCGCGAGGCCGCGCAACAAAAAGCGGACGCCCTGGCGCTCATCAACGCCTTTCCCGACGAGGCCGCGCGCGGATTCCTCGAAAAACACCTTGACGGGAGATTGCGCCTAGACGGCGAACATCTGGACTACACCCCGGGCCAGTATTGGTGCACGGAGTACCGCGCGGCTGTTTGCCGCGCCGTTTCCGATGCCTTGCGCGCGCTGTCATGGGCGCAAAGTCAAGAACGCTTGGCCGAGACCCGCAAGCGCATGGCGCGGATCGTGGGCCGGGGTTGCGCCAATCGCTGGTTTTCTTAAACCGCGCCTTTAGGCGCTGAGGGGTGACACAATGAAGACTTTATCACTCACAGCAACGGCCATGATTGCCGGTCAGGATTTCCCGCTTCGCTTGGTACTTCGCGGCAATATTGCGGATCGCACGCGCTTTGAGGCCCGGGCCCACAAGTGGGCGCGCGGGCAGTTCGCGGACTCTGTCCGCATGCAATACGATATGGCGTGCAGCGACCACGGGCCTTTCGTGATGATATCAAGAACCGATCATCTATAGTGTGCCTTCCGTCCCTACGCAAGTGGGGACTTTAGGGACACTGTAGACCATAGGAGGAACGAACATGGCTTACTTTCTCGCCTACCCGCGCGACTACGCAAGCGACTTTGAGGAGTACCCGACCAAAAAGGCCGCGCTTGCCGCTTTCCGTAAAACTGGCCGTGAGCTCGCACGCGTCGGGCAATACTCGGAAGCGGTCTTATACCGCGCCAATGACCGCGCGGATATACGCGAATACCCGGACTTCGTTTTGAGTTACGGGCCGCGCGGGATGCGTGCGGAAAGGGCGTAATCAAAATAAAGCCCGCGAAGCGGGGCTAATCACAACGCAACAACAAAGTCCGCTTCGCGGGCATGGATCAAACAACAACACAATGAGGGCAAAAACATGGAAATAATCATCCCGATCTCCTATATCAAGTGCGCGCTTGTCACGGCCGCGGCTAAGGACGTGCGCTATTATCTTAACGGTTTGGCCATCCTTCCCCACAAAACCGGGGCCATACTGGCGAGCGCAGATGAGCACAGACTGACCATGCTGCATATCCCTGGCCCCTTTGGCTTGCCGGAAGGTGGCGTTATTCTGCCCCGTGACTTTTGCGAGCGCGTAGCTAAGTTCAAATACGCGGCCAAAAACCCCCAAGAGACCTTTACTATCGAGGGCAACCGCGTGCGGGCGACTCTGGCGGGCATGGATGCGGCCTTGGTTGACGGCCGTTTTCCCGACGTGGCGCGCGTAGTGCCCAAGGAGTGTAGCGGCGAAGTGAGTCAGTTTGATCCGCGCTACCTGGGAGACCTTGCGAAACAAGCCATAGCCTTGGGCGCCGGCGCCAACAACGTCTATATACACCACAACGGCGAAACGGGTGCGGCCAGGATCACTATGG
>JAEHJW020006144.1_pt1 | contig 30791 bp, 28 predicted proteins | sample 9271431 | NCBI WGS metagenome assembly JAEHJW02 | reverse complement strand
GGTTCACACCCCGCACCGTTCTCGGGGCGCATGGGGTGCTCGCCCGCTGGTACCCGGAGTTCTACCGGGATGCCGCCGTCCCGCACCTCACCGACAACGAACACACCTCGTCCCTGACGGGGGTGGGACTCGAGTGCCGCTCGCCCGATGGGCGCCTCCACCGCCGGGATCAAGCGGCGGTGCAGTTCCGGGACGGGACCTCCGCCTGGTACGTCCATGGGTGGCGCATGCCGGCACCGGGGTCGGTGAAGCTGAGCGGGCGCTCGCTGTACCCGTCCGTCGGCGAGTCCGCCGGGGACCGGGAGCGCCGCCTGGCGGGCATCGCAGCCGTCCTTCCGCACCAGGAGGTCGGGCCGGACTACGACCGGGCCGTCGCCACACACGTCTCCGACGCCATCGGCCACCTGAGGCGGGGAGACCTCGACGCCGCCGAGCACCACCTGGTGGTCGCTCGCCACATCAGCGGACACATCTCAGACGACGAGGCGGTCGCTTACGACCCGTGGAACTGGCCGGGGGGCACCTTCGACGTCATGGAGCAGTGGATCACTGACCCCGTCGGGATGGACACAAGCTCGATCCGCCCGAAGTAGCTGCCGGCTAGGCGATCGCCCGCCACACAGCGTCGGGTTGATCCGTTTCCGCCTCCTCGGCGAGCCGGATGGCGTCGGAGAAGGTCAAGGACCCGGCCTGGTAGGTGGACACCCGGCCGCCCCACGCCTTGATGTCCCGCTCGTACATCGAGCCGTGCTCGGAGAACAGCCCGGAGCCGCTCGGGCACGCCATGTAGCCATTGACGATGCCGTTCTCGGCATCCCGGTCGGTGGCGAAGAACACCACTCCTCGCCCGTCCGACGACTCGTCGAACCCCGGGTGGGCGAGAACGAACGCCGCAGCGATCTCGCTGGGCGGCTCGTCGTCCACGCCCGAAACGTCAGGGATGTCGTCGAACGTCGCCGGCTCGAGGTGGGGCAGGTCGGCCGCCCCGTTCCGGTACCAGGCGGCCATCTCCGGCGCATGTCCGTAGCCGCGCCTGATCGCCAGGACGGTGAGCCCCCGGTCGAGGTAGAAGCCCTTCGTCGACGACCCCTTCTGCATGATGGCGATGCGATCGTTGGACATCGTCAGCCGCCCCTCGATGGCGTCGACGCTCCCGACCCCGCTCCGCACGAGGACCGTCACCTTGTCCCCGTTCGCGTCCCCGAACCGATGCGCTGCGATGAACCGGAGGGTGTCCTCGATGGCCTCCTGGCCGCCGGAGGCGCGTTCCACCGCCAGGGACACCAAGCCCGTCTCAGCCCGCAGGTGGGAGATGCCTCCGGGGTAGATGGCCGCCCGGCTGATGGTGATACCGCCGTCTGTCTCGTCTTCGAGGTGCTCCACCGTGGTGTTGACCACCTCGAAGACGCCCCGCTCCCGCTCGTGGAGCGGCGGCGGCGGGGCAAGCGTCACCTCCGGCTCGGCGTGGGCCTCGGGGGCGAACTGGCCGCCGGTGGGGGTGCCGGCGGGCCGGCGGGAACGGGATGCCTGAGTGGTGCTCATGCCCCTATGAGGGCGGCTCAGCGGGGATTTCTCCCCGAAGTGGAACATCCGACCCCGGCGCCGACCTCATACCCAGCGAACCCACCGAAAGGGGCGAGCGATGGAAGTCGACCTGTTCACCATGTCCCGAGCCGCCGAGGCCGCGACCAGCCCGCTGTACGGCTCGATCCTGCCTGGTTACGGGCTCTCCAACGGCCGCACCGAGCGCAGGATCGCCGTGATCGGGGTCATCTCCGGATTCGCCACGCTTCGCCAGGGGCTAACGAGCGACACCGTCTACGTCGATCCGCTCGACGCCGCCAAGGTCATGGTCCGCCTGGACCCGGTCTCTGTCCCAGCGTTCACCGCCGCCATGACGGCCACGGCATAGCGGCTACTCGACGCATAGCTACCCGGGCAACCACGAGGAGGACCGCCAACGAGCCCAGACATGGGATCCACGGCCCGCACACCGTAGAGGCGTTCATTGCACATGCCCGTGCCGCCCTTCCCGGCGCCTGGCAGCGGCTTGCATGCACCACGGTCGTCATCCCGCAGAGGACCAATCCGAAACGGAGGCACCCGCCTCCCGATCTGAGGAGGACCGATGCGGTCGACGACCGTCTCTCGATTCATCTTGGCTGCCGCGTTGGCAGCGTCGCCACTCCTAGCAGGCCGGCTGACGCCGGCACCCACCGGAGCAACCCCCACCATCGAGCATGGCGTCCGAAGACCGGCCGCCGGCACGTTGGTCAGGGTGGACATCCACCACCTGGCCGACCTCACGTCCTTCCGACTGCCCGTCGGCACCCTGTCGAACGTGAGCGAGGCAGCCCTCGTGCCGGCCACGGCGCCCCCACCTCCACCGGCCCCTCCCCCACAGGCCCCGTCAACGCCGGCCCAGGTGGCGGCGGCGACCGTCGCAGCCATGCCTACCTGGGAAGTTCAGTCGTGGCTCATGGTCCACGTCTGCGAGGAGGGCGAGAACTGGCATGTCGAAGGTGGCGTCTCGTCCGGCGGGCTCGGCATCCTCAACGAGAACTGGGCCGCCCACGGTGGGCTCGAGTTCGCCCCCGATGGCGGCCAGGCGACCCCCGACGAGCAGATCGTCGTCGCCGCCCGCATCCAGAGCCCGCCGCCGTGGTGGCCGGGTCGGGCCTCGGGAACGTGCGCCGGATACGGCGGGTGGTGATCCGGCTCGCCGACTCGACGCATAGCTGAAAGGCATGACCGACTTCACCACCGACATGCCCGCCGCCACCTACGACATCGACGAGGATTCCCTCGACGACGAGGCCCCCACCGCTGAGGATCCGTCCGTCAGCGGTGACCAAGCCGATCTCGACGGTGGTGACGACAGCGAAGACGACGAGGTTGATGGCGGCGCCCCTGGCGCCAGGCCCCGCAACCGCAAGCGGAGCGGTGAGGTCCCCAGCAGGGCCACCATCACCCGGATCATCTCGATCGCCACGGCGACGCCGGCCGTCACGGCCACGCTCGATGCGATGTTCGACTGCGCCGACCTGGTTGGTGCCGACCGGGTCCACCGCATCCTTGCCCGGTCGGGTGAGGTCAGCGCCGCCCTCGCCACCATCAACACCATCCGGGAGCTCGACCCCATGGAGGCGGCGGTGATGTCGACCGACCTTGCCACCGACAAGGCGGCCTTCTCCCGGGTGGCCGGCATCCTGACCCGGCTCGGCGCCCTCACGCTGCCCCGGCAGGCAGCGCCCGGGAAGGCGGGCCTGGCCCTCGCTCGGGCCATCCATGCGCTGAACGACACCGACACCCGTGCCCTGGAGGACGCCGTGGAGGCGGCGCACCTGTGAGGTGTCGGTCCTGGCGGCTCCAGCGGGACTCCCACATGCCGCTCCACCCGCCAGGTACGTGCCGGGTGTGCTGGGGCGTCTGTCGGGACGAGGCCGCCCCCGGCCGGCGGCGGTGCGCCTCGTGCGAGCGCAGCCTGCTGCACTCGGGGTCGGTCCCCATCCACGCCGCCCTGGCCTATGAGCCGGACGCATCGGTCGAGACCCTCGTCACGCTCCACTCAATGAGCGGAGACATCCGGGTGGTGCAGCCGGCGGCGCAGCGGCTCGGGCGGCCGGTGTTCGCCGAGGAGGAGATGGACTGATGGCCCGCACCCCCCAGGCAACCGAGTGGTTCCGGGACCCGAACCTCGTCGAGGCCCCCCGTGCCGAGGCGCTCAACGACAAGAAGTACCGCCGGCGAGGCGCCTTCATCACCGCCTACGTGGTGACGGCCGTCTGCCTGTTCCCGCTCGCCCTGTTCGCCGTCGTCGGCTTGGCCGTCCGCAAGCCGGTGGCGGTGGCGTCGGCGGGATCGGCGGTGAACGGCCCGGCCGTAGCCCCAGCAGAGGCGACGCTGCGTGCGTGGTTGGGGCAGCGCCCGTCGCCGGTGCCCAATGGGACCATCCTTGCCTGGGCCGGCAGCCAGAGCGTTCCCACCTACGCGCCCCCGAAGGGGGCACAGCAGACGAGCCAGACCGTGCCGTACCAGACCGTCATCGAGAAGTTCTCGGTCGTCGACGGCTCAGGGAACATCTACACAGCGTCGGTGGAGATGGTGGGGGAGGCTGGGCTCTACCAGGCCATCGGCACGCCCTCACTGATCCCTGACCCCCCGGCCACCTCGCTCGGCAGCGCCGTGTCCAGTCCGTGGCCGGGGCTGATGCCTGGCGGATCACCCTCGTCCGCCCTCCAGGCGGCCGTCACGGGCTGGGCGGACGCCTACGCATCAGGTTCGTCGTCGCAGTTGGCGCTGGCCGTCGGGGACCCGAACACAAGCGACTACTACGTCCCCCTGTCCGGCGTCAGCCAGATCACAGCGTCCGTCGGGGCCGTTGCTCAGATCGGCGACCCGTCCCTCGACGATGCGGTGGCGCAGGTGTCGCTCCAGATCCTCTGGAACGGCCAGTCCATTCCGCAAGGGGCGTCCATGTCGGACCTCCCGCCGATCACGCTGGATCTCCTCATCGGCCGGGCGACGACAGCGGCGCCGGTGGTGCTCGCCTGGGGTCCACCGGGTAGCGGGCCGACGCTGCACGCCTACGAGAACGCCTTCACCGGGTACTCGGCCTCTGGAGCACAGCCACCGACGAGCGCCCCGAGCACCACCTCGACGGCACCGTCGACATCGAGTCCCGCCACTGTGCCGCCCAGCACGACCTCCCTGCCCCACCCGAAGACGACCACGATCACCACTCCGACCACACATGCACCGTCGACGACGAGGGCGGGTGGATGATGGCCGAGACGACGCCCCGATGGGCGACCGCTATCCGGTCCAGAAACCTGCATGGCATCTTCCGGTCAACCAGCCGGGCGGTGTGGATGGCTCGCAGCATCCCCCTGGCCCCCGTCCTTGACGCATCCTCGGACGAAGAAGCTCTGGCGGGAGCGGAGCCGTTGCGAATGGCCATCGAGGAGCTGGCGGCCATGGCGAAGGTCCGCCTGGCCCGGCGAGCCACCGCCCGCGGCTCCTATCGCCGCATCCAGATCGTCTCCGTCAACATCCCCCGCCCGTTCCGCCCTTCCCCGACCGATCCGCTCGCTCCCTACCTGGCGACGATGTACCCGTCGACGAGCGTCGATCGCCGGGTAGTGATCCTCGCCGTCCAGCTCACCCCCACGGTTAAGGCGTCGGGGGTCCGTCAGGTGATCCGGAACGTGAGCGACTTCATCCTCGAGCAGGACGTCCCCATGTCGGCCTTCGAGGAGGACGCCGAGTACGTGGCGGCGGCACTGGCTCGGTGTGGCCTGACGACCCCGACCGACGACGAGTGGGCCGTGGTCGACGCCTGGTGGAACAGCGGCGGTGAGCCAAGCGTGACCCTGCTGGCCCATCCGGACCACCTGCACGTCTTCACCACCCCCGACGCCGCCCGGGCCGCCGCCGCTGCGGGCACCGAGTCGGACTGCAACCGGTGGCCGGAGTCGGTGGCCCACTACCCGCTGACCATCGGGTCGGTGGCTGGGTTCGACTTCCCGGCGGGCACAGATGAGACCTCGTCGGCTGCCCGTTGGGTGTCCCGGCTGGTTGACGCCGGCGCCGTTGGTGTCTCGATCAAGGGGTTGGTCGAGCCAGCGGCAGTGACCCGCCACGAGCTGCGCCGCCGCCGCACGGAGTACGAGCACGACATCCAGGAGCGGGTCGCCGCCGGCAAGATGGACCGTGCCGAGCAGGAGGAGCTGGTCGCCCAACTCGGGGACACCGAGCAGGAGTACGCCATCGGTGGGCCGGCGACGCTGACCGACTGCTCGATCTCGGTCGCCATCCCTGGTCGGGACGAGAACACCGGCTATTCGCTCACGGAGATCGGTCGGCAGTGTGGGGTGACACTCTGGACCATCCAACACAGCCAGCCAGCGGCGCTGGCCGAGATGTTCCTGGGATCGAACACCCGTGCGAACCCGTACATGCACGACCTCCCCGTACAGACGATCTCCGCTTCCGGCATCACGTCGATCGCCCGGGTGGGTGACACGTCCGGGGCGCTCCTCGGGTTCTCCGAACGGGACCGACAGCCCGCCTACCTGTCACCGACAGCGGCCTCCGCCGGGGACAGCCTGCCGATGATGCTGGTGGCCGGAGCCACCGGTTCGGGGAAGTCGGTGGCCATGCTCTGGGTGGCTGACCAGTTCAGCCGCATCCCGAACGTCTATGGCGAGAGGACCCCTGTAGTGGTGATCGACCCGAAGGCGCTCGAGCTGAACACGCCGATCCCCACGCCGTCCGGGTGGACGCGGATCGGCGACATCAGCGTCGGCGACGAGGTGTTCGGCTCTGATGGTGAGGTCTGCCGGGTCACAGGCATGAGCCCCGTCTTCGAGCATCCCGACCTCTACCGGGTCACGTTTGACGACGGTCAGGAGATTCTCGCCGACGCCGACCACCAATGGTCGGTCGTCGAGTTGACGGCCCGCAAGGAACGCCCTGAGTCGAGGCTCATCCGGGAGCGGGCGGCGAGCGGTGCTGTGGCGCTCCGGGCGCTCCTGGACAGTGGCGATGTTGGTGGGGAGGTGACCCTTGTGGAGCTGCTGGGTGCTCTCAGGAGCTCCGGGTGCCACCTGTGGATGCGAGCGTCGAGCCTGGACAGGGCGCTGCGCCGGGGAGGCTGCCTCCCGACGACCGAGTCCCGTCCCCGCCGCTGGGACAAGGGCGTGGCAGTAAAGACCCTGTTGCACGTCGCCGAGCGGGAACTTGCCAGTCATCGCCCCAGCGAGCGCGTCGTAACCACCGCCGAGATGGTGGCACAGGGGGTGACCTATGGCCGGAATCGTCAGGCGCGGTTCGCCATCCGCCGAGCAAGGCCGCTCGCCATGCCGGACGCCGACTTGCCGGTGCCTCCCTACGTGCTGGGGGTGTGGCTGGGCGACGGAGCCAGCGCATCCAAGGAGATCAGCGTTGGCGCCGAGGACGTGGACGAGATGTCCAGGTTGCTCTCGGCGGAGTGGCCGATCGTCACCGTCCATCAGCGGAAGGGGCGGAGCGTCTCCATCCTCTCCCTTGACCGCGACCTGACCCGCTGCCTCTACGGACACGACGCATACGCCACCCGCTCGAGCGGAGGCGGAACGGGGACGGCGACGTACTGCGTTGACTGCCACAGGGTCGCTGGTGCAGTGCGGCGGGGCGCTTCAGACCCGAGGGTGATGCAGAACCCGTCCCTGCATCATCGACTCGCCGAGGTCGGGGTACTCAACAACAGGCACATCCCAGCCCTGTACCAGCGAGCCTCGGCGGCGCAGCGATTGGCGCTGCTTCAGGGGTTGATGGACACCGACGGGACCGTGAAGCGCAGCGGCTCGTGTCGCATCGTCTTGAGCGACGAGCGCCTGATCGGCGACGTGCTGGAGCTTGTGCGCGGGCTCGGGTACAAGGCCACCTTGTGGGTAGGCCCGTCGACGATCACCGAAGACGACCCGGACGCTCCCGGCCACAAGCGACGCCGCACCGGGGGGAAGGCGTACCACGTCAACTTCAAGACCACGGATCCGGTGTTCAGGCTCACGAGGAAGCGGGAGCTTCTGCCGAAGGCCGAGCCGAAGCAGTCCGGGCTGCACTACATCCGCTCCATCGAGGCTGTGGAGAGCAGGCCGGCCCGGTGCCTGGTGGTTGACTCGCCGGACCACACCTACTTGGCGGCGCAGTTCATTCCCACCCACAACAGTGGATCCGATCATTCCGCCGCCGTCGCAGCCTCGGGCGGGCAGGTGTTCTCCCTCGACGACCTGACGAAGGCGGACGGTGTGTTCGACCCGATCCGGTTCGCTCGCCGCAGCGAGACGGGCGTCGAGCTCGCCGCCTCGGTTCTCCGGGTGGTGAACCCGTGGGGCGACCAGCGGGACAACATGGAAACGCCGCTCACCAAGGCACTCCACTGGGGGGTCACCAACGGCGCCACCTGCACGGGGCAGGCGCTCCTCATGGCGCGGGAGTACAGCGGCGCCCCGGCGGCGCTCGTCGATCCGGTGATCGACCTGGCCCAGTCGAGTCCGATGTTCCGCTCGATCGTCGGACTGCACCAGGAGTCGACGGCGCTGCGGGTCGCACAGGGCATCACCCTCATCAAGGTCGGCGAGGGGTACTTCAACCTGCCCGCCCCCGGCGCCGAGCCGGAGGGCCAGCAGCAGCGCATCGCACTCTCCCTCATCCGCATGGCTGTGTTCGGGTCGGCGATGGCCGTTTCCGGCCGGGCCGGCGTGGTCATGCTCGACGAGGCGTGGATCTTCCTCGGCGCCGGCCGGAACCAGGTCGAGGAGCTGGGGCGGGTAGCTCGATCCCAGCAGGTACTCCCCATCCTCTTCACCCAACGGGTATCCGACGCCCTGCGGGCTGAGCTGACCGGCTACATCTCCCGGGGGCTCATCCTCCCCATCGAGGACCCCGACGAGGCACGGGCTGCCTGCGCCCTGTTCCGGCTTGATCCGACCCCTGCGCGCATCGAGCGCATCACGGCCAAGAAGACCATCGGTGACGCCCTGACCGGAGGTGCAGCACCGAACTGGGCGTCCATGCACGCGCTCCGGGACCCGCAGACCGGACGTGTGATCCGGGGCACCATCGCCATCTACGCCGACCTGGTCGGCCGGCAAATCCCCATCGAGCTCTCCATCCCCCCGGCATTCCTCTCCCGGTCATCCACCAACCCCGAGGACATCCGGGCACGCCAGGAGGCGGAGCGCCTGGCCGCCCAGGCCCAGTAGCGGCCGGAACGAATCCCTGCTGAGCCGCCCTCAGAGAGGCATGAGCACCAGCCCGACATCCCGCTCCCGCCGGCCCGCCGGCACCCCCACCGGCGGCCAGTTCGCCCCCGAGGCCCACGCCGAGCCGGAGGTGGGGTTGGACGCCGCCACTACCCCACCAACCCAGCCGTCCGAGTCCCGCCGGGAGGTGGACGCCGACGGCACCGTCCGGTGGTACGACGCCGACGGTCAGCTCCACCGGGACGGCGGCCCCGCCGTAGAGGAGGCCGACGGCACGAAGGAGTGGTACCAGCACGGGGAGCGGCACCGGGATGGCGGTCCCGCTATCGAGGGTGCCGATGGAGGGGGGGCGTGGTGGCAGCACGGCAAGCTCCACCGGGACGATGGCCCCGCCGCCGAGGGTCCTGGCGGATCCACGTTCTGGTACCAGCACGGCAAGATCCATCGGGATGGCGGCCCCGCCATCGAATGGGCCGACGGAGCGAAGGCGTGGTACCAACACGGCCGGCCTCACCGGGACGGCGGCCCGGCCATCGAGTACGCCGACGGCACGAAGTTGTGGTACCAACACGACAAGCTCCACCGGGACGACGGCCCTGCCGTCGAGCACGCCGACGGCACGAAGGAGTGGTACCAGCGCGGCGATCTCCACCGGGACGGCGGCCCCGCTGTGGAGGAGACTGACGGCACGAGGGAGTGGCGCCAGCACGGCCGGCTCCACCGGGACGACGGCCCTGCCGTCGAGCGAGCCGATGGCACGAAGGCGTTCTGGGTCCTCGGTCGCCGCCTCACCAAGGACGAGTTCCGCATGTGGTTTCCCGGGGCGTCAACCGACTGAGCACCTGGGAACGAATCACCGTCGAGCCGCCCTCATAGGGGCATGAGCCCCAGCCCGACATCCCGCTCCCGCCGACCTGCCGGTACCCCCACCGGCGGCCAGTTCGCCCCCGAGACCCACGCCGAGCCGGAGGTGGGGTTGGACGCCGCCACTACCCCACCAACCCAGCCGTCCGAGTCCCGCCGGGAGGTGGACGCCGACGGCACCGTCCGGTGGTACGACGCCGACGGTCAGCTCCACCGGGACGGCGGCCCCGCCGTAGAGGAGGCCGACGGCACGAAGGAGTGGTACCAGCACGGGGAGCTCCACCGGGATGACGGTCCCGCCGTCGAGTGGCCCGACGCCACCAGGGAGTGGTACCAGCATGGCCAGCGCCACCGGGACGATGGCCCGGCCATGGAGTTCGCCGACGGCGCCACGTTCTGGTACCAGCACGGCCAGCGCCACCGAGACGGCGGCCCGGCCATCGAGTCCCCCGACGGGGGCGAGGTCTACTTCGTCCATGGTGTCGAGTGGGCGGAGCCCGAGTTCTGGGCCGCCGTTTCTGCCAGGGCCGAGCGACTGAAGCAACAGCCAAGGATCTCGTTCTCTGCCACGGCACTGCGGGAGCACTTCGAGGGCGACCTCGAGATCGAGCCGTTGCTCGACGGCCTGTCGGACGAACAGATCGAAGCCGCCGCCCACGACTTCCTGGCGTCGCCCGACGCCGCCGACCTGTGGGACGCCTTCCACCTCGCCGGCTGCGACATCGTTCGGGACGCCGCCAGCCGGCGGTGACGCATCCTTGGCGACGGGACGTCCGATAACCTCCGCTTATCGGGCGCTCTCGGACAGGTGGCGAGACCGCACCCCCGGGGCTGACCTGCTGGTTCGAGCCGCCGCTGGCGATCTCGGAGCGATCCGTCCGTGCTGCATGGGGAACTGGGGGACGTGTCCACACACTGTATTGACATGACAATACGCTGTCAGTACAGTGCCCCCATGACCTACACGACGGATGCCGAGTACGACGACGAGCGGGCTGGTGCGGCGCTGCGGGCGATCGCCGGCAAGTGCCCCGACTTGGCCGCCGAGGCGACCCGTGCGCTGCTCGTCAGTGGCGCTCCCCGCCAGATGCGGCTCGACCGGCTCATCCCGGCCGCCCTGGAGACAGGTGCGCTGGATGCGGACGACCGCTCCCTGCTGGTGTCCCTGGTCGGCATCGGCCGGGTCTCGGATGGGTCGCCCGGCGAACGTCGCACCTCGGTCGTCCAGGTCCGCCTCACCCCTGCCGAGCGGAGCGAGCTCGACGCCGCCGCCGGGGCCGCAGGGCTGTCCGTCTCAGAGCTGATCCGTTCGACCATGTTCGGGTCCGGTCAAGGAGAGGCCATGTCCGTCGACCCAATGGGACTGGAGAGGCGTGCGATCTGCGGCAATGCCTTCTCGCATGAAGCCGACGAGGCTGCGACCGATCGCTGGCGGGCCGCCGGGCGATCCGGGTTCGTGTGCGTGGCGTGCAGCGACGAGGTGCCGGAGGGCTGAGCACGCCGCCGCTGCGCCGAGCGGCTCAGGCCGGGCCATTGCCATCATCGAAGGTGATCGTGACGGTGGCTCCGAGCCGGCGAGTCAGCCTGAGGAGATGATCGAGGACGGGCGTCGAACGGCCAGCTTCGAGCTTGGCCAGCCAAGGACGCGACAGCCCTCCCCGCTCCGCCAGCTCACGCTGGGTCAGGCCGTGAGCGCGCCGGAGCCCCGGCTATGGCCCGGCCGAAATCCCCTCCCGATCGTACGATCCACGTCTGCATCCAGGCCCTCCAGGTGTGTGTGCCCTATCAGGCACATCCACACCGTATCCGGGACTGTGCCTCCTCAGGCACACTCTGCACTCATCTCGGGTCCTGTCAGGCGGCGGCCCGGCGGACTGCTTCGGCCACCCGGACCAGCTCGGCAGGGACCGCACCGCCGAACCAGGCTGAGGGGGCGGCCAGCCACCGTTGCGCTCCTTGGCAGACTGGTGGCATGCAGCTCGAGCCGGCCCCGGCCCCGGTGCTGCCCGTCCCGGCCGACCCTGTGGTCGCCTACCGGCGTGCGGCACGCTCCGAGCGGACCTGGCGCGCCTACGAGAGCGACTGGGCCGACTTCCGTGCCTGGTGCGAGGCCCACGGCGAGCCGGTGGTGCCGCCCGATGCCCAGGTGGTCTGCCGCTACATCGGCGCCCTGGCGGCCGACGGTCTGCGTCCGTCGACGATCCGGCGCCGGCTCGCCGCCCTGTCGGTCGTCTTCCAGATGATGGACTACCCGTCGGTGACCAAGGAGCGGGTCGTCCTCGACACCATGGCCGGGATCGCCCGCTCCGTCGGTGTGGCCCAGCGCCAGGCGACGCCGGCCACCACCCGGGAGATCCGGCGCATGTGCCAGGCGATGCCCGACTCGCCCCACGGAGTCCGGGACCGGGCCATCATCCTCCTCGGCTTCGCTGCCGCTCTCCGGCGCAGCGAGATCGCCGCCCTGGACATCCGGGACCTCCGCTTCGTCGACGCCGGGATCGAGGTGACGATCCGCCGGTCGAAGACCGACCAGATCGGCGCCGGCCAGGTCGTCCCCGTCCCCTTCGGCGGCCGGGTGGAGACGTGCCCGGTGCGCTCGGTGAAGGCATGGCTCGCCCTCCTCGCCCGGGAGCTGGACCCCGAGACGTCGTCGATGTGGGTGCCCCGGACGGACTCGGCGTTCGACGGGCCGCTGTTCCGGGCCATCCGGTCGGACGGCTGGATCTCGGACCGGAACCTGGACGACCGCTCCATCTCCCGCATCGTCGAGCGGGCCGCCCGCCGGGCCGAGCTCGACCCACACGGCGTCTGGACGGGGCACTCACTTCGGGCCGGGCTCGCCACCTCCGCAGCCCGGGCCGGGGTCCCGGACCGGGTCATCATGGCCACGACCCGCCACCGGAGCCGAGCCACCCTGGATCGCTACATCCGGGAAGGGAAGCGATGGGACCAGGTGGCCGCCGCTAGCGTCGGCCTCTGACCGCCGGCTCCCGGCCGGTCCCCGGACATAGCGCCGCCTCGGCGGCGTGGCCCGGTGGGGGGCCGGCGGCCGAGGCAGCTCCGACAGTATGGCGCAGGCCGGCGACCGAGTGGAACACCGCCATCCGCTGCGCTACGACTCGGGAGCCTGGTCGAGGGGCACCCGCATGTCGAGCCCGTCCTCATCGTTCCACGATCCTTGGTCCAGCGACTCGTAACCGCCCTCGGTGTGGCGGTAGAGGTCGAAGGTGCCAGACGACGCCCAGAACCCAGGGCCGCTGATCGACGGGCGTTCGACCTCAACCTCGCTTTCCTGGTGGGCGGACAGGCGGAGCGACGACAGCCATGCGCCCCGCTCCGGGCCATATCGGGCGGTCAGGTCGCCCGGCGTGACGCCCAGTGCGTCGGGGATCGAGACATCGACCAGTGCGTCGCTCCCCTTGAAGGCCAGGGCGCCGAGCGCCTCCTCGTTTAGGGAGTCGACGAGCACATCGTTCAACTCGGGACCCCAGTCGGGAAGCGTGTTTGTGGCCGGCGGATCACTGACGAGCGTCAGCTCCGGCTCGGCGTGGACCTCGGGGGCGAACTGCCCGCCGGCGGGGGTGCCGGCGGGCCGGCGGTTGGATGCTGCGGGGATGGGGTGATGGATTGCCATACCCCTATGAGGGCGGCTGCGGCGGCAAACGTTCCTGGACCGCCCGGTGATGGGCGTCAGCTCGCCAGCGCCTCAACAGGGCTCCGACGGGACTGGCGCTTCGTGTGGACCCGACTCGACCCGAGGACCCGAGTGACGCCGAGGGTGCCCCGGAGCTTTGCGATGGCCTGGCTCTGGATCTGGGAGATGCGCGACTCGGTCACCCCAAGGATGGCCCCCACCTCGGACAGGGGGAGCTCCTCCAGGTAGTAGAGGGTGACGACCTGCCGCTCCCGTTCGCTCAGCCCGCGGAGGGCGTCGGCGATCCTCCCCCACTCATCGGCCCCCTCCATGAGGATGGCGGGGTCGGAGTCCTCAACCTCGAGGACGGCTGTGTGGTTGCCGGACGCCACCGACCTCCGGACGCCCTCCTCGTCCACCACGATCTCGTCGAGCGACAGGACCCGGGCATCCCGACGGATGCGCTGCGCCGTCCTGATCGTCCGGCGGCTCAGCTCGAGGTGGGCTACCAACTCGTCCTCGGTGGGTGGGCGGTGGACTCGGGCCACCAGCTCATCGGTTCCGTCGTCGATAGCCCGGAGCACTGCCCGCACCGATCGAGGTATGCGGTCGGATTGCCGGATGGCGTCGATGATGGCGCCCTTGACCCGGTGCGCTGCGTAGGTCTCGAAGTACACCCCCGCCTCTGGATCGAAGCGTTCCACAGCGTCGATGAGTCCCTCCACCCCCGTCGAGACGAGGTCGTCGAACGCCACCCACGCCGGCGTCCTGGCGGCGATCCGGCCCGCTATGAACTTCACCAGCGGGGCGTAGAAGACCACGAGGGCGTTCCGGCTGTGGACGTCCCGGTTCTCCAGGTACCGGCGCCATGTCTCAGCGCCCGCCCGCTGATCGTCGAGTTCCGTCCGTGGTGGCTCCATCACCTACGTAGCTATGCGTCGAGTTGCCCGTCCGCCCTACGCATAGCTGGACAGCGTCAGGCCGGCACGAGAGAGAGGACGGTTCGTTGGTTATCGCCCCTGAGCGGTCGAGTCGCAGCGCCCTGAAGGCGTGGGTCCCCACTGTCGTTGCTCCGCACCTGGGGTTCGTGTGCGCCACCGCCGGCGCCACCGCCGGCGCCACCGATGAAGCGGCCGTGTACGCGGCGTGCGAAGCGGCGATGGTCGACCCCACCATCGTCGAGCCAGAACGCCGAGTCGCCGCTGCCGACGGGCGACCGAGCGACTGGGTCCCCATCGCCAACGCCGTCATGGATGCGGCGTCCCAAGGGGTGGCTGGGGTGGTGGTCGTCCACGGCATCGAAACGGTCGCCTACGCGGCTGCCGGGCTCTCCTTCCTCCTCGCAGGGCGGGTCGAGGTCCCCGTCGTACTCACCACCTGGAACACCGCACCGCCCGCCATCGAGTCGGATGCCGCTACCAACGTGCAGGGCGCCATGGCGGCGGCGTCGTACCTGCCGCCCGCCACCTACCTGGCGTTCGCCGGGTTGGCCGGACACCGATGCGACGTGTTCCTCGGGACCCGAGCCCGCTACCGGCACGCTGGCGGCAGGTCGTTGGTGTCCACCGGTCGACAGCCGGTGGCCAGGATTGCCGACGGATCCATCCTCGTCGAAGCGCCGCCACGTCCACCGGCCGAACCGTGGTCCCCACCCGCACTGGGGGCGGATGACCGGGTGCTTGCCCTTCGTCTCCACCCCGGGTGCCCCCTCGATGCGCTGGCGAAGTCGCTGACGGGGATTCGGGGGGTGGTCGTCGAGCTCTACCCGAACGGGGCCTGCCCGACGTCGCCCGGCGATGCTTCGATTGGCCGGTTCGTCACCGAATGCACCGGTAGGGGAATCCCCGTCGTCGGCATCACCCACTACGGGTGGGGTGTGGACCCTGCTCACCCGAACATGGCCGCCTTCACGTCGGCCGGCGGCGTCGTGGTCCGTCTGCCCATGGAGTCGGCTGTGGCGAAGTTGGCCGTTGCCTTGGCGCAAGACGGAGACCCGGCCGCCATCGTGGCCCGCCAGTGGGAACACCGCTGATTCACCCCTGCCCACCCTCTGCCGAGGAGCACATCAAATGACGACCACCGACGACCGCTTCGATGACTCGACGCTGCGCGTCGACGGGAGCGGCACCCACTTCTGGCACGACCAGGAAGGCCGCCTGCACCGCACGGACGGTCCCGCCATCGAGTGGACCAACGGGGACCGGGAATGGTGGGTGCGTGCCCGCCTCCACCGCATCGACGGCCCAGCGGTCGAGCGAGCGGACGGGCGGTGCGGATGGTGGATCAACGGGCGAGAGATCACCGACGAGGGCCAGTTCCTCGTAGAGGCGTCTACGGTGCGGGTGCTCGATCGCCCACTGTCGGCACACGAGATCGAGGCGATGTGGATGGCCTGCGGCGACGTCCGGGGGCGGGTGCCCATCCGCCTCTCGGAGCTCCTCGAGGGGGACGTCGGCTCGGTTGCTGCCGTCCTGTCCGAGCGACTCACGGGGTCGAGGGACCTGATCGACGTGTCCATCCGCCCCGTGGGCACCACCGACGACGGTCGGGTGGTGGTGGACGTCCGGGGCGACCCGGCCGCCCTCATCGCCCACCGGTAGCGGGATCGGCAATCCGGAGAGAACGAATCCGAGCCCCGCCGCCCTCATAGGGGCATGAGCGATGACCGCACATCCAACGCCGCCACTGGTCGGAATCGGCGCCCCGCCGGCACGCCCGCCGGAGGTCAGTTTGCCCCCGAGGTGCGGGCCGAGGCCGACGTCATGCTCCGCCCCCTCGACGCCGGTGTGGACGGACTCTTCGCCGAGCGGAAGGAGGCCCTCGCCCGGAACGGCTACGTGGCGCCCGCCACGGTCGATGCACTGGTGGACCCCCGGACGTCGGCCTATGTGCAGGAGTGGTGGGACCGGAGCTTCGGCGTCGCCGAGTACAACCATGAATCGGGCGCCTACCCCCAGATGCCCGACGACTACACCCCGTCGAAGACGCTCGGTCAGGCGACAACGGGATACCGCCGCACGCACCGGATGTGCTACCGGGGAGCTGGTGTGTCCCTGCGGATGCCGTCCGCCACGGCGATCCGCCGGTTCGCCCAGGAGACCGGGGGCACCTTCGATGTGCCGGTGTCGGCCACCTACCCCGGAGGTGACGTGAGCGGGTGGATCCGAGTGACCCGGACCAGCGACGGCGGGTTCGCCATCCGGGGGCTGGGGTTCTCGCCGGAGAGCTCCGCCTACGTCGCCGAGGCGGCCCATGCCGTTCTCGAGGCCCGGCGACCGTCCCGTGCCTTGTCCGAGGTGGGCGACCTCCTCGAGCGGCGCCGGCAGCGGGCGAGCGCACTGGGGGTCCGGACGACGGCACTCCACTCGTCCTGGCTCCGGGCTGCCGGCTACGACGGCAACTCATCGACGTTGGTCATCGCCACCGATCGGCAGCCTTACGGCTACCGAGTACCGGCGTCCGTGTTCACCAGGATCACCTCGTCACCGGAGCCGGGGAAGGTGTTCAACGCCCTTGTCCGGGGCAGGGCCACTCGAGTCGAGGTCCAGGCGTGCCCGAAGTGCGGGCGCTTCCCGCCGGACATGTCGATGCACCGGTGCCCGCCGTCGGAGACCAGGCGGGTGGCAACGGCCGAATCCAACGAGCGGCACGCCCGCCGGTTCCTCGGTCGTTAGCCGGCCTGCGGGCTCGGGTTGGGGAGCTGATCCACGAGCCAGTGCCCGTTGATGTCCGAGACGTGGTAGTGCTCAGTCGTCTGGGGAAGTGTCTGCGTCCCGAGCGACGACTCGACGACCTGCTCGAACACGACATTGACCCACTCGGACGTGGCCGTCCACCCAGCCTCGTCAATGCGGGCGACGCTGATCTGATTGTCGACCCACACGTCGTGGTTGGCCACCGCCTGCCGGTAGGCGGCGAGTTGCGGGTTGTTCTTCCCCAGCTTGATCGCATTCTCCTGCTGGGCGGCGAGCTGCGCGTACACCTGCGGCGTGCAGTAGGGCTGGAGAGCGACTACCGACGCTGAGAACCCGTTGGGGGCGAAGAGATCGGTGGAGTCTCCCGAGTACTCGGCGGCGTTGTAGTCCCGAGCGACGCCGATGGGGCTGTTTGTCGGGGCATTGACCCACGCACTGGGGGTGGTCGGCGACTGGTTGGCGTTCGATTGGATCCCGCCGCCCGAGTAGGCGAGCGGCGACGTCGTGGTCGGGGATGAGCTGGGGGCGGTGACCGGAGCGGACCCGGTGGCCGGCGGGCGCTGCGGACGTCCGCCGCCGTTGCCGCCAACGGGCTGGGCGGCCTGGTGCCCGCAGGCTCCAAGGAGCAGGCCGGCGATCGCCACACCCGCCGTCGCCACAACTCTCCCCCTACTGCGGTTCATACCGCCAAAGATACCAGGCCACGCCCGGGGTGCCCGGTCCGCCGACTTCCGACCACCGTTGGAACATCTGGCCGGTCCGCCGCCCTCATACAGGTGTGAGTATGCAGGCGACACACCAAGGCAGCGGGGCGCTCCAGCTCAGGCTTCCCGGGTTCGACGTGGAGATCGACCCGGCGTTGATCGCCGCGCTCGAGTGTGCGGCCCGGACCATGCACACGCCGCCCGCCTCGGTAGCCGACAGTGAATGGTGGGCCGAGCTCGCCGTGGCCGACGGTGAGGGGATCAGCCGCCTGAACTACGTCGCCGCCCGGGTCTCCGGGGCCTCTGCCGAGGCCATCCTGGAGGTGGCAAGCGAGGGGTACGACGTTGGCTACTACGCCGATGGTCGCCAGTTGGGGTTCGACCATGTCCATGCGAAGGCGTGGGCCTCGTACTGCGCTCAGTACGGCGCTGACGGCTGAGCATGGCGACCAGTCGCCAGCCCCGAGGCGTGCCGGTCGGTGGCCAGTTCCGTCCGGCCTCCCTCGCCGAGCCGGACGTGGTCGTCCTGCCGAGCGACCTGGACTTCGTCGAGCTGTGGGATGAGGCAGCAGATACCCCGGCGCCAGCGGCGATCGCAACCACCCCGCCCCAGCCCGACGGCACTCCGGCGTGGGTGGCGACGCCGGACATGGTGGCCGAGGCGACGTCCATCAAGGAGTGGATGGATGCACTGGAGGGGCACCTGACGATCGACCAGGTCGACACCATGCCCACCGCTGCCGAGATGGAGCAGCGGATCGCCACACTGGGTGTGCGAGTTGACTCGCTCGTCCTCACTCGGCTCGAGGAGTTGGCGCAGGATGGCGGGAGCGGACCCGATCAGCAATCTCGGGCGGTCGTCGACGTTCTCTCCACGCTGCGGCCGATGGGGGCGGAAGGAGTCTCCGACCCGCTGCCCGTCGAGCGGTGGTCCCACAGGACGGCGATCGGCCTGGTGAAGGAGAATCTCTGGCGGCTCCCGACGGACTGGATCTCCCGGAGCAGTACCACGGGCGCCCCGATGGCGGTGCGAACGACCTCTGGCGCCGGTCACTTCATTCCCAGCAAGCACCGATGGGTCATGGACGAGCCGACGTCGATCGAGGTGTCCAGCCCATGGGAGCCGTCGTCACCACGGGCAACCGACATCAGGCAGCGGGACGATGGAACCTGGACGTGGACGGAGGTCCGCCGGCCTGAACGATTGGTTGAGGCGCCCGAGATCGCTCTGCCCCCGAAAGCGAGGGCGGGGGCAGGAGGCGTTGTCGTCCACGAGTTCTGCCACCGCATGGAGTCGATCCGACCGGGGATCCCCATGGTGGAACGGGCGTTCCTCGACCGTCGGTCGGGTGGCCGGCGTGCCAGGCCGGTGGGGCGCAAGGGGCGGCGGTACACAGCGATCGACGGCGGGTTCGTCGACCCCTACGTCGGCAGGACCTACGGCGACGTCCCGTTCCTCGAGGTGCTCTCGACCGGCGTCGAGTCGGTCCACTCCGGGAGGTGGGGGGGCCTCATGGGGTGGGATGGGTCCCCCTCCGACCCCGATCACCGGGCGTTCGTCCTCGGCGTCCTGGCTGCTGCATAGGACCGGCATGGCACGAACTCGCCGGCGCAAGCCGAACCCACCGCATCACCCACCACCGAAGGCACCGCCACCCGCCACCCGCCGCCGGAGGCGGTGGGTCCCGCGGCATCCGATGACCACCTTCGCTGCGCTCGTCATCGGGACACTGTCCACCGGCGTAGAGGTGGACATGTCGCGTCAGATGGCGACGTGGGCGTCCGACGCTGTGTTTGCGGCGCTCGCTGCCGTTCTCCTCGTCGCCGTGCCCGCCACGAGGAAGCGGTGGTGGCGGGTGCTGGTGGCATATGGGGTGATGGCGGTGGCGGAACCGACCCTCGCCGCCATGGTGGCAGTGGTCGTTCAGGGGTACCTGGCCTGGTGGGGGCTCACCGCCCGGCGAGAGCAGCGAGCGGCGAGCGGTGCCAGGCAGCGGCGAAGCGGACAAGCGGACAAGCGGAGACGCCGGCCGGCCGGCCGGCAGCGTCCGCCGTACCGGGAAGAAAAATGCCGAAATCGCGTGAAAAGCGCGATTTCGCCGCCCTCATAGGGGCATGAACACTGACCGCAGTCGACGCCGCAAGCCGAAGGGGGCGCCCACCGGAGGCCAGTTCGCCCCGGAGAGCCACGCCGAGTCGGATGTCTCGCTGGCAGCGCACAGCGATGAAGGCATCCCGGCGGCATGGACAGCCACCGACAGCGCCGCCCTGGACACCCACATCAGGAGCGCCGAAGCGGCCGACCGGATCGACGCATCGGCCAACCCCGTCATCACCGACCAGCAGCTCGACGAGCTCCTCGACCCAGAGCGCCAGCCGGTGTCCGTCCGGTGGGCCGTCAGCCGGCTGCCCTACGCGGGCATCGCCGAGGTAGCGGCACGGGACCCGCACCCCGTCGTGCGGGCCGAAGCCCGTCGAGCCTGGGACATCCCCGGTGGGCTGGCCCAGGAACTCGACGCCGACCCAGCGGTCCAGCGGGTGCTGGCCGCCATGGTGGCATGACGACCATGCACCCAGCGACTCTACGCATAGCTGTCCGGTAGACGAGGAGGTCTCACCATGTCCATGCCGAACCCGCCCGTCACCCACGGGCTCACACCACTGCCGCCGATGTTCCCGGCGACCACGAGCATCAACCTGTCGGGGGACTGGACGTCCCTGTGGAATCCCATCTCAAGCCAGCTCGGCCCCGTAATGACGATCCTGTCCTGGGCAGGCGTACTCATCGTTGTCGGCGGCGTCGCCAAGTGGGCGTGGGACCGGAAGAAGGGGATGCCCGGGCGTCATGGTGGCGTCCTGTGGGCACTTGCCATCGGGGCGCTCCTTGCCGCACCTGGAGTCGTCATCCCGATCATCCTCGGCCTCGCAGACGTCGTCGTCAACGCCATCGCCGGAGCACTCGGCTCAAGTGGCGGCTGACGCCAGTCGCCGTGGCCGGAGCACAGGTCTATGACCTCACCCCGCTGACGCGCTCCTTCAAGGAGCGGCGCGTCGTCATCAACGGATTCGACGTCTCGCTACGTCACCTCGTCGTCTTCGTGACAGGGCTCCTCCCCTGTCTGGTGGTGGTGCCGATTCTGTGGGCGATCATCGGCGAGTTCGCCCTCTTCGCCTTGGTGCTCATCGAGGGGGTGTGGTTCTGGCTCATCGTCGGGCGATCGGCGACGGGAACGCACGAAGTCAACTGGAGGGCCATCGTGCGGAAGCGGACATCGCTGAACGGAAAGTTCGTCTGCTGCGGCAAGGTGGTCGACCCGCTGCATGGGACTTGGGGGCGGCTCGTGCCGTCGTCGGTCCCCGTCCACCGCCATCCACTGGCCCAGCCCGTGCCCGAGGTCGTCGTTGCCCCTCAGGGGCGTCACTCCGGCGGCGGATCTGCTGAGGTTGATGCTGCGTGGATGGTTGGTGCGTAGTGGGCCGCACTTCACACCGGGCTGTCGTCAGAGCCGCCGTCGCCGTCGCCGTGGTGGGCATCGCGCTCATCGTGTCCGGTGGGGTGGCATCAGCAGCTTCCACCAACCAGTCGCCACCGCCACCGCAGATCATCTGCTCATCGTCCGCAGGTGGGCAGGCGCCGACGACGCCGGGCGGTGCGACGACGCTGGGCTCGACGAACCGGCCGCTCCTCCCCTTGCAGCGGTGGGGCGGTGTGGTTGGCGGGGTGCAGCACACCCGATATGTCGGGGGACTCACCGGCACCGTCACGTCACTGCCGAGCAGGCTCCAGCGGAACATCGAGGTGTCCCTGGCCATGTCATTTGGCAACACCCTGTGGCAGGCTGGCGCCGGCCTCACGGACATGGCGTCGAGGTTCTGCTTTGCCAGCGAGGTTGGCGGGTATGCCGACTCCGTCGCCGCCCAGATCGGCAACGGCCTGGCTGGGGTTGGGGGCGCCCCGGGGGCACTCGGGATACTGGTCGGCATCGGGGTGGTGGTCGCCCTCTGGCGAGCGTGGCGCCGAGGCGAGGCCCCGTGGAAGTACCTCGTGAAGGTCGTCATCATCCTGGGGGTCTTCGCTGCGATGGTCACGGGGGCGTCCGATACGTCGGTCAGTCAATACAGCGCCAACCAACCAGCCAGCGTGTCCTACGGACTCCTATCACCCGGGTGGATCATCACCAACCTCTACTCGGCGATCGGAACGGTGGCGAGCGTGCCGGCCGCCGGCGTCTTGGCTGCGGCCAACGGGACCATCGGAAACTCGTCGGCGACCGCGTCTCAGGGCTCGTCCGTGGCCACCGATATGGGGTTCTCTGACGCAGCGACCGTGAACAGCGACCCGACCGGATGCACCAAGTACACCCAGCAGCTCGTGAACGACTACACCGGCACGTACACCAAGCAAGGGGGTACGTCGGTGGAGGCGGTGGTCCCCGAGTCGATCAACGCCATGTGGGAGCAGTCCGCCCTCGTCTCGTACACCATCGCCCAGTTCGGCAACGACCAGTTCGGCCCGCGTGTGTACTGCCGACTCCTCGAGGACGAGGCGGGGGTCAGCCCCGCCTCGCAGACCGGGCTCATGCAGGCCATCGGTGTGGGCGGGATTGTTACCAACACCGGCGCCGGCACCGGGGATCTCGCATTCCCTCCGGTCGGGGCGTCCAGCAACACCATCGACCGGTCATTGGTCGGGTGGGCGGCATGCCGATTGCAGGGCGGCGCGTGGAGCTCGTCGAGCGGCGCATGGCAGGTGCAGAGTGACTGGAAGAGTGCCGCCGGTCCAGGCACGCCCGGCAACTCCTGGCTCAATACCGCGGCGACGGTCGTCGGAGGGCTCGTCGGAGGGGTCTTCGGCGCCATCGCCGGGTCGAGTGTCGGAGCCGGCACGCCGTCGACGTCGGCCCTGACTTCGGCGTCGTGTGCCCAGTGGGCGACAACGGCCAACTTCACCGGAAAGGGGACATCCTTCGACTGGAACCCAGCGGGCGGCGTGCCGCCGGGCATCCCCTCGGATGTCTCCCACTACGTGCTCAACCTGCACGGCCAGTCCAACGGCGACGCCGTGCTGTCCGCCATCGCGTTCGCCCTGGCGTCCATCGTGGTGCTCATCGTGTTCGCCCTGCTGGCCGGCATGGTGCTCATCGCCAAGATCGCACTCCTGTTCCTGATGGTGCTGCTGGTGGTGTTCCTCCTCGTCGAGCTGCTGCCGACATCGGGTCCGAGCAAGCTCTCCGGGTTCGCTCGCCAGGCGGTCTCCTACTCCATCCTCGCCGTCTCCGCCGGAACGATCCTGGCGCTCATCGCCGTGATGACGTCGGTCATCGCCGTGCTTGGGACCAGTGTGGCGGGCGCTGGGAGCGTGCTCTCGATCATCTGGCTGAGCCTCGCCCCGGTCACCGCCATCGTGGTGCTACACCACCTGTTCAAGGCGGCCAAGGTCCCGAGCCCGTTCAAGCTCTCCTCCGCCCTGGCGTGGGGCGCCGCAGGCGGCGGCATCGGCGCCGGCCTGGCGATCGGGGCCGAGCGACTGGCGGATCGGGGCCGGGGATACGGGAGGGGCGCCCTCAACGGAGCCTTCCGGCGTGGCACATCGGGGTTCGGTGCCAACCGCCAGTACGGCCCCATGCGCCGTGGGCTCTCACTCGACAGCTCCGCCAAGGCGGCCGGCGTCGGCGTCACCCAGGTCGGTCAGGGGCGCCGTCAGATGGGGGGCGACCCAGCCGCACATGCCACTCCGTCTGACGCCACTGGCGGCGGTGGTGTGGGTGGTGGTGTGGGTGGTGGTGTGGGTGGTGGTGTGGGTGGCGGTGTGGGTGGCGGTGCCGCTTCCAACACGCCCCCCAAGCTGGGCGCCAACAGCATGCACCTGGAGCGTCTCAGGATGGCCAGAGAGGGGCGGCAGCACGCCAAGGCCGAGCGCAGGGATGGCAAGAACTGGCGCCAGTACGGCGGCACGCTTGCCCGAGAGCGGTTCGAGTTGGCTAAGGAACGGTTCATGCAGCGCCCGGTCCGCAACGGCCTGAAGCTGGCCGGTGGTGTCGTGGCCGCCGCCGCCATCCCGCTCGGGGCGCCGGTCGGTGCCGCTGTGGTCGCCGGTGCCTATGGGTGGCACAAGGTCCGCCAGGCGCGGCGAGAAGCGCCGATGAACGCCATGCTCCGGCAACGGGCCTACCTGGATGCGTTCGAGCGCAAGCAGGCGGAGCAGCAGGCGGAGCAGGCGGCGGAGCAGGAGGAGACGAAGGCCCGGCTCCGGGCGGAGCAGGCGGCGAGAGAGGCCGCGCAGGCGAGCGGCAGTGATCCGGGTGGCAGTGATCCGGGTGGCAGCACTGAATCGGACCACGAAGCGGCTGCGTCGCCAACTGATCTGGACGGGGCTTCTCCGAGCCAGCAGCCGGCACCCGCCGCCCCGACGGGCCAGCGGCCAGCGCGGCAGCACTCCCGTGATCCCCGAGCACCCCGAGGAGGCACACCATGACCCCCCGCCGCGTCTCCGCCGGCGTCCCCCAGGGCGGACAGTTCGCCGCAGCCGTCCATCCGGATCCGGCGCCCGAGGCATATGTCGGCATAGCCTCGCTGCCCATGGACACCACTGAGCACACCACTGGGCACACCACTGGGCACACCACTGGGCACGACCCGGACGACCACCCGACAGAGGAGCCGGTCGACGAGTCGCTGGCGGACCAGGCGGCGGGTGACGGCGACGCGCCAGATGAGGCCGCGTCCTCGGACGAGCAGCCGACCGGCGGCTACTACGACGAGCACAACTTCTACGTCCCGACGCCCGAGCAGTATGCGTGGGCCGACGAGTACAACGCATCGGGCACCTTCTTCGTGCCGCCCCGGCCGGTCACCGGCTACCAGGTCCGAAGGTTCTGGGGCTCCGTCACGATCCCCGATGAGGTCACGTCGGCGCTCATCGTCATCCCGCCGAAGCTGAGTTTGGAGATCCTCAACAAGGCGAGGGAAAAGTACCTTCCCCCCAAGGAGTACAGGGAGGCCAACAGGGTCGCCAAGGAGCGGGCTGACTCCATTCCCGGCATCTTCGATGCACCGACGGCCGACTTCGTGGCCCGCGCCTACGGCGTCTACCGGGACGCCCAGCTCCTCCCGGAAGACGAAGCGTGGCAGGCACTCACACCCGGGCGGCAGATGCGGAGCGGCAAGGTGATGTCCCCCGCAGGCTGCACCAAGTGGTACCAGACGTGGAACTACGACAAGTTCTTCACCGACCCCACGGCGGCGAAGCGGTACCTGGACTCCGTCGGTTGGTAGCACATGCCCACGGACCCGAACGACATCCCCGTCGACGGCCCCGCCACGGGAGCCGCTGGGTCCGAGCCCGGATCGGCCTTCCCGCCCCTCGCCCCTAGCCGCCCGGGACCAACAGGCGCCGGCAGCGTCGACCAAGCCACCGCTGCGCTGGCAAAGCGTGGCCGCCAGGTAGCTGCCCTGCCCTTCCGCGCAGCCAAGGCAGCCACCAGCCTGGGCATGGCGATCGGGGGCGGTGCCGGTGGAGGTGGTGGAGGCGGTGGAGGCGCTGGTGCTGCCGGAGGGGCGGGGGCCGGTGGAGGATCTGGCGTGGCCGGCGCCGCCGCCGGAGGGGCGAGCGCGGCCGGCAGTGCCGGCAAGGCGGCCGGGGGTGCGGGCAAGGCAGCCAGTAACACCGGCAAGGCAGGCAGGGCGGCCGGGGGTGTGGGCAAGGCAGCTCGCTCCGGGGGCAGCCGTGGGGCGGCCGGCGGACCGGGCCATGACACATCGCCAGCCAGTGCCCGTGGCGGGAGGAATGGGAAGGGACCGGGCCAGAAGGCCGGCGGAGGCGAAAAGCAGAAGCGAGGCAGCGGCATCGTCGCCCAGACCGCCAAGGGCGCCGCCAAGGGCGCCGTCCAGGCGTCTGCCGGGGGCGCCGGGGCCGCTGCATCCGCCGGGACCAGCACCGCAGCGGGGGCGGCCATCGGGGCGGCCAAGGGGTTCGGCACGGCGATGCTGGATTCCCGGAACCGCCGCAAGGCAGCCATCGGCATCCCCATCATTGCGCTCCTGCCCCTCCTGGTCCCGCTCGTCGTGGTCACCTTGGTCGGCTCCGTGACGAGCGACGTCATCAACGGGGTGATCGGTTCGTCGGCGTCCGCAATGGTCAGCTCAGGAGCAAGCTACGGGGGGGCGGGTTCGGCACCGGGCGCCGGAGGGGCGGGGTCGGCGGCGCTGACCGCCATCGGAGCGATCGCCACGCAGAGCCCCACCGCATCGCAGGCGGCGCTCATCAACGCAGTCAACGCCATCGGATCCGCCACGGGCGTCCCCGGGCAAATCCTGTTTGCGACCATGTACTACGAGTCGGGGAGTGGGGCGTCCGTGGCGAACCAGAAGGGGACGTGCCCGAGCGACATCACGCTTCCGTACTGCGCTCCCATCGCCCATCCGCAGATGGGGGGGTCGTCAGGGTCGTCAGGGTCGTCAGGGTCGTCAGGGTCGTCAGGGTCGTCAGGGTCGTCAGGGTCGTCAGGGTCGTCAGGGTCGTCAGGGTCGTCAGGGTCGTCAGGGTCGTCAGGGTCGTCAGGGTCGTCGCCCAATCCATTCGGCCTCACGTCGTCAGGGGTGTCGGCCGTGAAGAGCATGGTCGCATCGTTCCGCCTGACGCCCAGCGAGCAGGCGCAGGTGTTGTTCGGGGAGATGGAGGGCGTGTGGGTCGGCCAACAGATCGAGGCAGTGGCGTCGAAGCAGCCGGGCTGGAGCCCCCAGGTGGACCTGCTCACGGACGTGCGGCTCCCGCAGGGGGGCACCCCCGTGCTGACGAGGAGCGTCGCCGGAATCGCATTCGAGCAGGACATGGTTACGGCAATCGGGAAGCTCCCGCTCGTCCAGCAGGGGCAGAGGGTGGCGCTCAACATCTTCACCCTCGCCCAGGAGTGGGCCATGGGAATCGCCGCACCGCAATCGCCCCCGGCCGCAAGCGCCGGCGGATGTGCGGTCTCGAACGGGACGACGCTCATCGTCCCCGCACCTAGCTCCACCGGGAACGGCGGCTACAGCGACGTCACCCTGCCGGCGGACTCGGTTGCCAACGCCAAGACGATCATCGCCGTGGGGAAGCAGGAGGGCTACAGCACGTCGGTGATCGAAGGTGCGCTCCTCGCCGGCGTCCAGGAGTCCTGGCTCCTCGACTTGCCCAACGCCAACCCGCTCGTGTCGGCCAGCATGAGCAACCCGAATGCTCAGTACGGGTTCGGCTATTCACCCACGAACCCGCCAGACAACTTCACCTCGTTGGGCGTGTTCCAGCAACTCTCGCCGATGTGGGGAACCATCAGCCAGCTCATGGACGTCCCGACGGCGGCCAAGCTCTTCTACGCCGCCGTCGCCCGCAACGACCCCTCCTGGAAGACCGGCATTGCCCCCGTCAACGCCGCCGAAGGCGGCGAGGCCACCGTCAGCCCCGTGTGGGCCGCCGTGTTCAAGCCGTGGCTCCTCACGGCGAACGACATCATGACCGCCCTCCAGGGGACATCGTGCTCGGCCGGCACCGTCAACCTGGCGGGTGACACGCCCACGCAGCAGAGGATCATCAATGCTGCCGAGGCGTGGCTCGGAACCCCCTATGTCTACGGCGGCGGCACCGACAGCGGACCGAGCGGGTCGGCGACCGCCCCGACCAGCCAGGTGGGAACGAAGGGGTTCGACTGTTCGGGCCTGACCATGTACGTCTACTGGACAGTCCTTCACGTCCAGCTCCCGCACAACGCTGCGGCCCAGTTCCACGAGGTCGTGGCTGCTGGCGGGCTCATCACCGATCCGTCCAAGCTGGTCCCTGGTGACCTCGTCTTCTTCGTGACCGACGGCTCCGTCGCCAACCCCGGACACGTCGGGATCTACCTCGGCCACGGCGAGATCGTCAACGCCCCGTCGACGGGTCACGACATCAGCAACATCGCCCTCAGCCAGTTCACGGGGTTCGTCGGCGGCGGCACCCCCTGATCGAGGTCGGACTCGACGCATAACAGAGGTGGTGTGGCCAGCGAGCGCATCACCATCAACCTCCCGGAGGGGTTCGACCCGCACCGACACCTTCCGCACCTCCTGGCCAAGCTCGCCAGCGAGCGAGGTGAGGGCTTCACGATCGAGTCGATCGACATGGATCAGCGCATCGCCTACGCCGTGCGCCATGTCGCCATCGACGAGACGACCGAGGGGGACGGCGACACCATCACCGTGAAGCTGGCTCGGGGGACCAAGCCCTCCGACGGCGACCGGCTGGCGGCCAAGTACGGCGAGCAGTACGGCGATGGCGCCGAGATGGTCGAGTTCGACCCCTACCTCGGCCGGGCGGTCATCCAGCGACTCCCACGGGACGTTTCTCGGTGCCGGTCTGCGCTCGCCGTCGCCCTCGGGTGCAAGGCATGGGACGTCCGGGTCACCAAGCGGATCGACGGCGGGTTCGACTTCACCCTCCCGCACTCCTACGTACCCTCCAAGCACGACGGCAAGCTCGAGGAGGTCGCCACTGCCGTCGTCGGTCGACCGGGATGGTACGTCGTGGCCGACGCCAAGGAGCAGTCGGCATCCATCATCCCTGGCGATCCGCCCACGTTCCCCGCCGTCATCCCCTACGACTTCGGCCGGCGGCCCGCCCCGCTGGATCCCCAGGGTGGGGCATGGGCCAGCCTCCCCATCGGGCGCACGCTGAGCCGCACCGGCGGCGAGGAGGGGTCCGTCCTCCACACCGACTTCATCGCCAACCCGCACATGCTCGTGTCGGGCACGACTGGCGGCGGCAAGGGCGTCACCCTCACCAACATCATCGCCGGAGCCTTGGCCGCCGGCTGGGAGCTGGCCATCGTCGACGTGGTCAAGGGCGGCATCGACTTCGCTGCGTTCAAGCCGTTCGTGCGGGACTCCGGGTGGGGCGACGAGCTCGACGCCGCCTGCGCTGTCCTCTCCATCGCCTACGCCGAGGGGGCCAGGCGGAAGCAGCGAATCATCGACGCCGGGGTGAAGAAGTGGAGCGAGCTCGATGACGGCGGACCTCCTGTTCGCCCCCTCCTGCTCGCCATCGACGAGTACACCTCGCTCATCGCCATGGAGACCGTCCCGAAGGGGGTCCCGAAGGACTCGCCCATCGTGGTCGAGGCAACCGAGCGGAACCTGCTGCGGGCCACCATCGTCAGCACGGCGGGGAAGATCGCCAGGGAGTTCCGCTTCGCCGGCATCAGCCTTGTGCTCGCCACCCAGGTCGCATCCACAGTCACCGGCGTCGCCACCGAGATCCGCCAGAACCTCGGGGCCAAGCTCCTCCTCGGGACGAAGGCCAACGACAACTCGAGGCGGCTGGCGCTGGACGACCCGACCCGCGTGCCTGAAGTCCCACCCAACCTGGTGAGCGACCCCGACGCCGGCCAGGGGGTGGGGGTGTTCGAGTTCCAGGGCGTCACCCCAGGGGTATTCAAGAGCTTCTTCTCCCCGACAGATCGCTACGTGACATGGCTCGATGAGCTGGGGGTACCGAGGAACCGCTTCCCCCGCCCGTCGCCGGACGAGATCGCCCGCCACACCCCCTCCCTCGGTGACGGCCCCGTCCGCAGTCGGAGAGTCGAGGGGGACGACTGGGACGTGGATCCCGAGACGGGGGAGCGCCTTACGGGATTCGCCCGCGCCAATGCCGCACGGCATGTCGCCACACGGGATGCACACAGCGACACCGCCCTGGCTCGAGACGCATAGGACCAGACATGGAACCTGCCCACGACACCCAGTCCACCAACGAAACCCCTGACCGCCGCCGCCGATGGCCGCTCCTACTCTTGCTTCTGCTCGCCGCCGGTGGGAGTGGCATCTGGGCCACTACTACCGGCGGACCGAACCCGCCGCCGATCGTGACCTTCTCCGGTCCGACCGCCGGCCACCCCGCCCACGGTGCCGTCGAGTCCGCTGCCGGCGCATCACCGGCGGCTCAGCCGGCCGGAGCCAGATCAGCGCCAGCCACCAGGCTGGCGGCCTGCCCGACCACGCCGCCGGTCGACACACCGCCGCCCACCACCGTTCCGGCCCCCTCCACGTCGCCGCCCAGCGGCAGTGTCCAGCAGGAGATCAGCGTGGCGGTCCGCCCCGGCGGCCCCATCCGCATCTCGCCGGCATCGGTGACCACTCAGGCGACAGGCTCGGTGGTCACGGTTGGCCCGGTCGATGTCGTCGACCCCCGGGGGACCCTCGCCGGGTGGCGGGTCTACGCCACCGTGGTCACGCCAGGCTGGCTCGTCGCTACCTCATCCGCCGTGCCGGTGAGCGGGTTGGCGAGCGATCTCTGCCAGCCAGTCCCCACGTCCACTCCCAAGGGCGTCCTCGTAGCCGCTGCGCCCGCCGGGGGCGGAGGTGGCACGTTCGCCGTGGCGGTCTCCCTGACGGGCGGGGCTCCTGGATCGGTCGAGGTCCGCTTCTCGGTGGTGGGCACCGGCCCCTAGTGGAACATCCGGCCACCCCGCCGCCCTCATAGTCCACATGAGCACGACTCCACTGGCAACCCACATCGCTGCTCGCCGTCGGGCGTCCAGGGAACAGGTCAGCGACGGGGCTGAGCCGCTCCGTCGGATGGCGACCCCGGCCGTACCCGGCGATGACCTCAACCCGGTTCTCATCTGGATGGACGGCACGTCCCTCCGCATGCGCTCAACCGTGGGCGCCCGGCCGACAACCGCGACCGCCTCGGCGCTGGTCGATGCGTTGGGTCAGCCGGGCGTCGATGCCCGGTCCCTGATTGCCGCCGACCGAGCGGCGGTCAATGCCCTGGCGCTCCTGGCGTCCAGGGCATCCGACAACCGGCCGGCACAGGCCGTGCTCCGCTCCTATGCCTACCTCGCCCGCCAGCCGTGGACGTCCGTGTCCGTCTGCCTGACCGATGCGCTGGCAGCCCAGTTCTGGACGCCCGCTGGGGCCGACCCGAAGGCGCTCCGGCCGTGGGCCTCGGCCTTCGGCCTGTCTGCCGCCGACCCGGATGCGACGATCGACGCTCTGATGGGCGAGGTGACTCATCGGTCGCCGGCGGCTGTGACCCTCCCCATCCAGTCCGAGTGGGTGGCGCACATCCACCACCGCTCGATGCTCAAGTCCCTCGCATCCCGCTTCTCATCCGACCAGGTCCGGGCCTATTTTGATG
>JAEHJW020005050.1_pt1 | contig 30795 bp, 50 predicted proteins | sample 9271431 | NCBI WGS metagenome assembly JAEHJW02 | reverse complement strand
CAATCCGAAACCTTCCACCATCTCCGAAGCAGCGCCGCCCCCGCAGCTTGCAACGGTTCGCGGGCTGTGCGCTGGGACTCGCGCCACCCAAGCGAGCCGGGAAGGTAACGGGCTTCGATGAGGATCATTGCTGCAAGAACGGCACCACTACGCCGTTCACCGGAATCTGCATTTCAATCGCGTCTACGGTCCCGTTGGAATTGACGAAGAAGCAGACCTGCGACGTGCTGGTGCTGAGGCCGTAGGGGTTCGGGCTTGCCGTGAGCGCGATGGTCTCGCAGAACGAAAGATCCACGAGCGAGTTCGTCGCCACCGAGTAGGTAACGGTCTCCGCGGCGAACTGCACTCCGGCACTCGTCCAGGTTGATGTGTACAGCGTCCCCGACTGCCCGACTTTCGTGATACCAGCCATCGGCGTCACGGTACTCACGGTCTCCACCGCCGCGCCGCCACCCAGGGACAGCCCCGTGTAATCGCCGGTCGATCCAATGGGGAATACGCCGGTCCCGTTGATGCGAGGCGTACCGTCCACGGAAAGCGTGTACGTCGGCGTCGCTCCGGCGACAATCGCAAGCTGAGCCGTCGCGGTCGAAAGAGGCACGACGAAATTGCGCGTCCCTGTTGTCGTGACAAGGTTGTACAGCGCCGCGCCAATGGGAGCCGATTGCAGCAGTTGCGGGTTCGTGATCTGCGAAAGACCACCCCCGCACGCGGAGAGCGCGAGGGCGAGCAGGGGCGCAAGGATGCGTTTCACGGTTTAGTGTCCGCTGTTGCCGGACGTGATCGTGAACCCGGTGATCGCCACTGGCTGTCCGCTGGTCGTGGGTCCGATGGTCATGTCGCAGCCGGAAGTCCCTGCCGATCCATCCAACACACCCACCGATCCCGATGTCATGATGCGCCACCATGTCGGCTGGATCGACGCCGAAGCGTTCACGTTAGCTGGAAGCGTAGGGCTGAGCGTGGACGGCAACGTGGCCGCTGCGGCAGGCGCGAACGGCGAACCGAGCGTGAACGGACCCGCGACCAAAGTACCCGCCGCGCCCGCAGGGCCGGACGGTTGCGTGCCCGAGTAGATGTACAGCAAACCAGCGTTGCCGACGGTCGTGGTTGTGCCGTTCAGTTGCGCTTGTTCCGCTGCCTGGGAGTAGTTGAGTTTGGAGACGTTGTGGACGATGCCGAGGCGTACCATCAACTGTTCGAGCGCGATGGCGGCGAACGCCTTGGCGATATTGAACTTGAGGCGCCAGCTACGGCGCAGCTTGGAATTCGTCTTCATGAGTGCTTGTCCTTTCAAAGCTGCAACGGTTACGCCGCCGACAGCCGGTGCGCGGGTTGAATAACGTCGATCACACCCTCCGTGACGTTCAACGCTCCCACGTCCTCGGCGGTGCTCGTTTCCGTGCTGGGCGCGTCCGGCACGACTTCGTGAAGTTGAAGCCCTTCACCCTTCACGATATGCGCCGTGTGGATCTGTGTCGCAGGGCGGACCTTGAAGCCGTGGGCAGTCGGGTCCTCGGACCAACCGTCCTCCAGCAACTCCTTCTCTGCTTGCTCGGTGGTCACCATCGTGCGGTCAAAGTGCCCGAGTTCCGGGTGCTTGCGGTACATCCATTTGGCTTGAAACATCTCGGACCTCGTTTAAGTAAGGGTTAGATCAAGTTAGTTTACAGTCTAACTTAAATTGATGTCAATTTTCCATTGCGCCGTAATGCCGCTTGTTCCCGCTCGTAATCGCCACGGCATTCGGGAGAGCAAAAGAGACGCGCATCACTCAGTTCTTCTGAGCAGTAATGGCAATGACCACATGGGGCAAGCGTGCTCTTGCGTGCGCTCATTTCGCGGTTCTTCAATGCAACTTCGAGAAACTTATACTCTGCATCACTTGCAAGGTCGTCGACTGTGGCCATGTTATTGTGGAAGGGCAAGGATGACGTTTTCGATCATGTGATCCGTGACGTTGTCGAATGCTGAGCTGGGCGTCCCGATCTGCAACAGCGGCCACGCTTGTGAAAGTTCCGGAGGGACTTGGGTCACGATGTCGTTCCCGTTCCTGGTCGCATATACCGGAACATCTTCCCGGAGAAACAGACCCCGCATCGTTGCGTCCGCACATACCCGAGGGGGCTCAAAGGCGTAGCATGGGATTTGCACTCCTTGCAGCGCAAAGAGTGCTGAATAGATTTGCGCCATTGCTGCGCCCAAACTGTGGCCAGCAATTGCAGAGGGGCGGGGAAGTGCAAAACAACGGTCCAAGATCCGGTGAAGGGCATCGTAGAAGCCTGAATGAATTTCACCAAGACCCGGGACGTTCGTTGTCAAAATACCGAGGTCTGCAATGGATGCCGCAAAATCATCCGTTCCTCGGAATACATGAACCACCTCCCCGCCAACCGTGTAGACGTGCATCCGGCTTGCGGAATCCGGATCGCCCACAGTCGGCACGTCGTTATACGACGCCGCTGCGAGCCTTGCGAAGTCTACGGCTCGCATCATGCAGGCTTTGCCGCGTTGGCTGCTTCCCAGGCCATGTGGCTCTGGTACACACCTTGACCCGTCTTTTGCCACAGAGTGGCAATGTCGGCCGGGCTCAGGACGCCCGCGTTGGCAAGCTGGAATGCAGCCTCGAGCATTGTGGCAGCAACGGGGGCGAGTTGCAATGCCAGGCCCGCTGCGGGGTTGACCGCACTGACTGCCGGGGCAGCAGCGGCAAGCAGGGCCGGCGCTTCTGTCAGCACGGCACCAGCAAGCGTCTGCGGTTGTGCGGGTTGGGTCGGGGTAGCAATGGTCATTTCTTGGCTCCTTGTAAGGATTTGACGCCTTCCGCAACCCCAACCGCTGCCACTGCCCCAACAATCTGAGCCGTTGCAGCGTTCAAGTCCGTCGGTAGCGGACCCGTACAGAGGGGCGTGGCGTGGCTGTCCACGATGTTGATCTGGTCGATCGCTTGTTGCGACAATTTGCCGGCCGAGCGGAGTTGCGCAGCAAGTTTCAGCGCATCCCCATACAGGGCACACTGATGCGCGAACGCAATTTGGGCCTGTTGCAGGGGCGTGAGCGCCGGTGCGGTGCTGGTCGCGGGGGGCGCAACAGCGCAACCCGCAAAGATTGCACCGATACACAGAGCAGTCAGTGCGGACACAACGAGCAGGATTGCTCGTGCGAGGTGCTTCTTCACGGTGCTTCTCCTTGGGAGGTTGCGGGGTTTGCTTCAACCGAAGCGATTGCCTGCTCGACCGCCGCAGCGACCGCAGGCTTATCCTTCGAGAGAAGGTTGAAGAGAAAATGTACTAACCACAGTACGATCAGGGCACATGTTGGCGCCACCCACGTCGGGACAGGCTTCGGGAAGCCGGCAATCATCCACTCCATGAAAAGGGAGAGAATGGTGAATGCGGATCCCCCGGCAAGTGTGACGCTGCTGCTGACTTTGTTCATCGCCGCCTCTACGGTTGAAGTAGCATATTGGAAGTGATACGGTTTAACCATCCTTCCGCATCGTGCAGCCAGTTCGACGTCTTCATGTCAAACAAGATGCGGAGAGCGTTGAACCGTTTTGAGAGCAACTGACCGTCCATCTTAGATGCTGCTGCTTTGGTGATAGGACCGAAGTCGCCGTCAGCGGGGATTGTACCGATGGCCTGCTGCAAAACTTTGACAGCTTCTACAAACCCGGAGTTGAAGGCCATATCGAACAGGTCGTACCGCACCGCATCGGGGGCGTCGTCGCAATGCGCCTTTACCCAGAACTCTTGCCACGCAATGTGGCTCACAAGCGTTGCAGGGATATCCTTCATTGCACCCTGGTACCCGTAAGCACGAGCAAGCCTTGCGGTAATCCCGTCCATTGTCTCGCCGCCCGGGTCTTGCGGGTCGTCGCTGTACCCGCCCTCTCGGATGCGCAAAATCGACATTGCTTGGTTGAAGTCCATGCGTGGTCAACCTAAAGGATCTTTACGCCAAAAATCTTGGCAGCAATCAGCGCCGCTGCGACGGTCCCAATGCTTGCGAACACGGCGGAAATGATCTGGTTCGTAAACCGGCGGCGCTCTGTTTGCGCCCGCTCCAATTCCGACTTGAGCCGTGCGTTCTCCGCGTCCTTGCTGTCATCCTTGATCCGCTGAATATCGGCTTGGATCTCTTTGAGCTGATCGAAGATCCGCTGAAACGTAGCCCCATCCGTCGATCGCTGCGATTCGATGACCGCCAGCTTCTGCGCGATGATGGCGAGCTTTTCGGTGCTCTCCGCGATCCGCTGCGCAGCCGATCGGAATTCGCCGAGAACGTCCTCGTGTTCACGCACCTTTACCTCCAGCCGCTCGATTCGCGCGTCTTCAACCACTTCCGGTTCTCCTTATTTTCAGAACTCTTTTGTCACCATGAAATCCCATTGGCCCTTCCAGAGAGGAGGGCCGTTCGTGGCGTTCCCACCCGTCCCCGGGAAATCCTGATGGTCGTCGAAATACTGGATGCGCAGGCCCCACGATCCGCGCTCGACGGCCACCCCAACTGTATAGCTCACGCGGTATTGGCTGCTGTCGATCATTACTGGACGCGGAGCGCCAGTTGGCGCGTAGACACCGGGCCTGACTTCTGCTGACGGGTACCAATTCGGGACTGATTCCCGCCATGTCTCGCGGTAGAACCACGGCCCGGCGAGCAGTCCAAACCTCCATTCGCCGGTCGTGTGCCATTCGATAGTCGGGGCGAATCCCGCGACCCATCCGGTTCCGATGAAATTCGCCATCGGCAAACACGGCCCGACGCATCCGATCCCTTTGGCGTAGTTCCCGTCGTTCGGGGTGTCCTGGCTGTTCTCCCCGAAGCGCCCGAGCCAAACGCCGTCCAGGTGGTACGCGACATGCTCCGACAGATCGCCGGTGACGCCGACCATTCCCGAGAGCGAGCGCAAATCCAGGGTATGCGGGAAGGCGTTCTGATACCACGTTCCGTCCCCGTTCGTGAGGGCACGGGACATGCCGAGCCCAGCCTCGAATTGGAACGCCATCGCCGGGGCGCACAAGAGGCACAAGAGAACGCCGAGAATCTTCATAGTCAGAACGCGATCGCCTGCACCGCCGCGACGGTCGTGGCTGCCTGGACCTCGGCAACTTTCGCCACAAGATCCTGCCAGTCGAGCGTTTCTTGTGCTTCCATTGCAGCAGCAAGCCCTTGCAGATCGGCGTATACGAACGTCTGCGCGACGTTGCTCGTGTCGAGCCACTTGCCGAGCGTCCAGGCCGCGGATCCGGCTGTGATCGCGTTCGACAGGTTCTGCATGGCAGTCGCGCCGTTGAGCGCAATGCTGTTGCCTGCCGGGTAGGTGCTCGTGACGCCAGCGGTGTTCCTGAATGTCACGGGCGCATTGATCGCAATCTTGTACGAGGCTTGCAACGTCGCGATCTGCGCGGCCTGGGCCTGCGCAAGCAGTTGCGCAGCAGTCGGCGCGGGCGGCGCAACGAGCGCACCGTTGACGACGGTCCACCCCGGATTCGAGAGACACGTCTGCCATTGCGCGTCAGTAATGTCGAGGACGCTGGCACCTTGCGGCGCAGGGCTGTCCGCGCTGTCGTAGAACGCGATGATTGCGCCGGAGGAGTTGTAGGAGGCTTGTTTTTGTCCCATGATTTTTCCTGTCAATTCCCGATTGCCCACCATTGACATGCCGCGGACGTGGGCGTGGCGCTGCACCACAGCTTGATTTGCGAAAGAGAGGGGAAGTTTGCTCCCCATGCGTAAACCGTTGTACTCCCAGCGTCCGAGGCATACCCGCGTAGAGCTTGATTTGGGAAGGCAATCGGCAATGTCACCGTTGCATTTTGTGCGTTGGCGAGCGAAGCAACCCCCCATTGGAGAATCAGCGGGTTCGGGTCGCCGGGATAGGCCGGGAACTTGCGGTACCCGCTCCCGGTGAGCGACGTTGCGCCGCTGAGTAGTTGCACGAACGCCGTTGTGGCCCGCTTCGTGCTGTTGTCGCCGGCGGTCGGCGTTGGCCCGACATCTGCGCCGGTCGACGAAATCAAAATCCATTCCGTCCCAGCATGATTCAACCGGAAGATTGCTCCGTCACCTGCGACAAGTTCTCCTCCTGCAAGTGCCCCACCTCCAGGGAACACAACCGGAAGCGCACCATGCCCGTCAACATCCAACGTCGAAGCTGCGGTGTTGGTAGCCACTATTGCGTCAATGGTCACAAGCATTCCGGGTGCCAACGCAAGGGAAGCAGGTTTCAGGGCAACGGCGTAGGCGTTCACTGCACCTGTATCAACACCCTGCCAAACGTCACCACGGATCGCTCGTGCAAGATTGGCCTCGAGGGTTGCAGTTGTGCCGTCATCCGTCGCATTCTGCCCCGTTGCATCCGCAATCAGTTGCGCAACCATTGCAGCGATGATCGAACATTGGCGCAGCATCTTGTTCATCTGGTTGGACGGGACAATCCCAGACGTCATCCCGTTGGCCAGAATTGTGGTTAGTGCAAGGTATTCCGCTTGCGTGAGCACATTGGCACCGGAGCCCCCCGCAATGCTCTGAAAATCGTTTGTTGCAGCCATAGGATTTCCTTAAACGAGGACCGCTAATGCTCCGACGTCAAGCCCTGCAAAATAGGCGTTTTCGATGTCAAGAGCAAAAATGGGGCCCGCAACCGATGGGAAAGCATAGTTTGAAATTTGTACCCCTGCGGGTTTCACATCAAGATCACCCTGTGTGAGCAATGCTTGCGTCAACGGGTCAGGGGATACAAGCGTGAAACCGAGGACCATTGTCTCGTTGCAATTATCCTGTATGAAGACATATGGATTACCGGGTACCGGGGGGAACAATGCGTCGAGCATTGCATACAAATCCGAAAGCGAACCGTTCCATTGGTTGTTTAGAATCCGGACTTGGAGAAGCAATCTGTAATGATCATCAGGAAGCTGAGTAAGGACTTGATTCGGGGTGGTATCCGGATTCCAGATTACCCCCTCATCGAGACCCGGAGCGATGTCCAGCGAAAAGAATACTCCTGTTACCCCTACCGTTAGATTTCGGGTGACACCAACCCATTCACCAAGTACATCCAGCTGAACTCCAACAGCCTGATCCAGATCGTACAGGAGACTCATCTGTTGATACAATGCAAGCAGGTCCGCCCCTGGCTGCATTGTCTGCGCCACCATAGCCATGAAATTCGGCTTGCTGGCGTGCTCCGAGGTGATCAGGTTCGTGTAAGGGGTGACGTCACCGCTCATCACAGCACCGTTATGACCACATTGGAGGTTGAGCAGTCTGCGGCCTCATTGAACAAGATTGGAAGGTCCGCGGTTCCGGTGGGGCTCGCAGTTGTACCAAGAGTGAAAGCTGTGATCTTGAACGTCAGACCCAAGCCCGAGTTCATGAGCGACGCAACCGCCTGAGCTTGCGTTTCGTATACGCTTCCGCCGATTGCAAGAGCATTCGTGTAATTCGTCAGCGCCGTCTGAATTTGCTGTACGGTGCTTGCCACCCATCCCGTCAACGGTTGAACCGTCAAAGAATAGTAGATCGGGACAAGCGTAAGGATGAAGAAGTTGATGGTCCTGGGAAGACCGAGGGAATCATATACGACAACCTGAGTTGTACCGTATGTCTGACCGCCAGGAGGTTTGCGGGATGCGATTGCGTTCGCAATGTCTGCGACTGCACCACCTTCCACAACAACCGCGATGGAATGCGCGGGGACACCGTTAGCGTCCGTGGCACCCGTATCGTTTTCGTACACAAAGGACCGAACCACACCCGTGACGTTCGCAACTGCTGCCGCAATGGCTTCCGTGATTGTCTGCGCCGGAATTGCGGTGGAAGTTGACTGTCGTGTGCGCAAGGATGCGTCAAGCTCAACCGCAGCCCCAATCACAGCATCCGCGGTACTGACAAACGATTGCCAGCCGTACTGCGGATTGAAAATCTGGGCAATAGACCCCGCTGGTGCTGCAATAGCCCCCGCCTGCTGCGCAGTAACCGTCACCACAGCCGTTCCAGCATTCGTGATTTGCGTCGTTGCTGGAAGGTTCCAAAGATTTCCATTCACGTCCTTCACGACGCCGCCAGTGATAAGGGCTCCAGCTACGCCCGTCACCGTCCCGACTGCGGTGCTGTACGAAGGGTTCTGCCTCGCAAGGCCGTTGATCTTCACCAGCGAACTCAGCCCAACCCCCTGAGCATACGTTGGGGAGAAGGACTGGAAAACGGCCACCGCTCCCTGGTTGCTGTCGTTGATGACCTTGGCTAAGGCTGCGATCCACTGACCGTCCTGGCTGTCACCAGACACCACAATGTTCGCGCCGTAGATCGACTGGAAAATTGCAATCAGGCTCTGATATACATCGTTGTACGACGGGATAGATATCCCGTTCGCGTCAACGGTGGGCGCAAGCGTCGGCAGCGGGTAGGTTGTGGCCATCGTGCTTAGAGGACCTGAGTGACGGTGGTCTGCCCGAATACTGTGTTGATGGTTGCTGTGACGGTTGCTTTCCGAGTTGCTGAATCAACAGAACTCGAGTAAGATACAATATCCAGGACCCCCTTAGTATCGCGGATCACTTTCTGGATTGCTGCATCGTACTTAGAAACCGTTCCAGCCCCAAGTATCTGAGAATTATAGGGAGTGCCTAAGGTAGTGTCAAGAAAGAACTCACCAGCAATCAAAGCTAGGCGCGTCTTCACCCATTGCGCAACAGCATCTGGGGAGTTCACGTAGAAATTGGCTCCACCTTGGCCAAAAGTGTAATCTCCATTCTGGTCAAGTTTTCTGTAAGTGACGTCGACCATATCTTACTCCGCACTGACAACCGATGTCTGACTCGACGCGGGTGGGCTCGTTGTTGGCGTGCCCGTATCCGCTCCCCCATTGCCGTTCGAATGCACATGGCTTGTGGCCCAAGTGGCGAAAGCACTATTCAGCAGCTTGAGCAGCGCAGTCCCAGCGTTCTGAAGTGCAATGCTTGCCGCTTTGACCACAGCGGTACCTCCGGCGGTCACGTTCACGTTTCCGCTTGCTGTGACTGTGGCGGTTCCAGTATTCACATTGACAGCAGTTGGAGCCTCTATTGTTATGGTCCCGGACTTGATGTCAAGATACGTCTGCCCGTCATCTGTACGAAGTTGAGCGGACGTGGTGCTGATATTTGGAATCACATTTGGCTTGGATTTCACGCCCGGGATCACAAACCCGTCGCTAAGGTCGTGTAACCGGAGGTCCGCTTGGTTCTGCACCCCGCCACTCTGCCACCAGGCGTCAATACAACGAGAGGCGAAGACCATCAGGCATTCGTTCCCGTTGGTTAATGGGAACGTGAGCGTCAACCCTCCGCCGGAAGGAAACACCACGGGGCAATCCACAAGGAGAGGAAGCTGCTCCCAACTAACCGAGCCATCAATGGGGCTCTTGACCCTGGCGCGGATTGCAACCTGGACCACACAAGTATTCTCTGTCGGATCGTAGCTCTGTATGATGCCAGGCATAGCGGTCCAGATATCGGACTGCCATCCTTGCAACGCAACCAACAAGGCGTCATTCAGGCTGCTGAATCGTTCACGACGGTCCATTATTGGTCTGCCACTTGTTTCCCCGCCGGAGCGGACGGGTTGACGGAAAGGCACGTCACATGCGAGTACCAGGGTGCCCCCCGCGTGTCACCTTCGTGCTCCACGACGAACATGCGGTAAACCCCATCGGGGCTCAATGCGGCATTGTATTGGATACCAGCCCATTGATTGTAAGGGACCGCTGGGCCGTTCGGGTCCGCTTGGATCAACTGCACAATTTCGCTATTGTTCAACTGAGCCCGGCACCCAATCCGCAACCCGCTATTCAACAGCGTTGTGAACTTAATCCCTTCATCTGTCTGCTCCGGTGTGCCAATGAGCCCGGTTGCCACGTTCACCTTGACAATTTCGCTATTCCGATAGCCCGTGAGAGGGGTGACAATCACTTTCCCATTTTGGATTGACCAGGAGGCGTCCAGGTTGCTGACCACATGGCGCAAGCGTGCCCGGGCCATTCCGAACATCACTTTCCCGCGGATCAACGGGACGTTCTGCGCCGTTGTGGTCAAGCTGCTTAGGTCCGCAGTTGCCCCCATCGCTTGAACTAAAGATTGTATCGCTTGCGCCGGTGTACTCCCTTTGGCTAGTGTCCCGTTCACGAGCCCTTGGTTATACGGGATGTCCCCGTCCGCTGCTAGGATGTCAAGAAACGTGTCTGTCGCGTTTTCTCGTCCAATGTGATATTGCTTGATTGTCCCTTGAAAGACGATTCCGAAGTTTCCATTGACGTACCCGGCGTTGAGTGTAACTTGGGAGAACTCCCCTTTGATTTTCTTGATTGTGGCAGCGGACAGGTTGTACACCCGGATCGTGCATGTGTTCGGGCTCTCCACATCGGCGTTCTCAACCCGGAACTTGATATGGAATTCCGAAAGGTCAAGACCGTCCACCTGATTGAAAACAACCAGCGTAATCTTTCGAATCCACTGATTGTTCATGGCGTAGTGATGAAATACAGGTGCCCCGAACTCCCGAGGCTGCTGGAGTCAGGTGGAAGCAGTTGATTGCTGTCGCATTGCGCAACCAGCTGACCGCCAAAGCTCATGTAACCGTACTGCTGAAGTAGATCCTGGTTCGCGACCAGCGGGATCCCGTTCACGAGCGGGTTGGCATTCGCGTCAAGTATATCAATACACCAGATAGACGCCTGCTCATTCCAGTAAAGGTTGATGCCATAAGTTACGCCGCCCAGATCAATTTCAAACGTTTGAGCAACAGGTTCAAGAGGGATCTCGTAACGGGTAGTCATTTTCACCACCCCGAGACAGCGGGCGGGGGCGCCACGGGTTTGAGTGACTTGGTCCCGTTATTCAACGGACTCGCTGTGGCAAGCGGGTTGGCTTGAACTGACGCCGGAAGCGCCACGCTCTGCGTGTTCACCATAATGATCTCTTTGCACGCCATGCGAACAAAGAGAGAATTTTCGGTCCGCCAGTCATTTTCAACCGTCAAGGACTTACAGACCATATTCTGAAGGATACGCTTTCCGGTGTAGATTGTGAATAGTGCTTTTGTAGTTTCAAGAGCTACAAGGGAATTGTAGATGCTATTCAGTTCGGTTGCGTTCGCTCCAGTCAGGACGGATCCAACGGCCGCAATACTGTTTCCGATTGCACCCAATGGGGAAGCATTCACCGAAGGGCTCATGGACCAACCGAGACGCAAGTCCACGACGATGGGCAGTTTGAACATATGATCGGAGACGGTTGACCCAATTTCAACGGGGTGGTCCGTTACCTCCGATTCGTCTTGCACTCGTTCCTCGATTGTGGCTTGCGCAACAATGTCCGGGAGCGAGTAACTTTTTCCCGCCGAATCAGTATAAGCAATGGAATAGAGACCGCGTTGCGGGTGCAGCACCACATAGCTCGTAAGAGCCACCTGAGCAGCAGTAATTCCAAGGTTCATGTAGCTCATGACACCGCCGCCTTCATATTCCGCACAAGGTCACCGTTCACCCTGCTCTGGTGCCGCAGGACTTGGCGTGCCGTGTCTTGCGCGTCCGTTCCCTTGACGTTGATGTTGGTCGTCTGGGTGAGGTGGACGTTCTGATTCACAATCGTTTGCCCGAGCCTTGTCCGTGAAGCTGCCGACAGAAGAGCGGACGGCAACCCTTCGTGGCGTGCCATGAGACGGGAGAGCTTGACCACAGTTGCGGGGTTGCTGAGGTCCAACTTTTGGTCTGCACCTACACCCATCCCCTTGTCAATGTCCGCAATGTATGCCGAGACGTCGTTTCCATCGGAGGCAGGGGCGTAGGTGTTCACAATCCCTCGAACCGTGTTCACACCCCCTGCACCGTAGCTCTGGAGCAGAGCTTGCATTGCTGCAAAGCCGGCCGTTGGTGAGCGAAAAATAGCGAAGCCGTTGGGATCTTGGCCGGTTGCCCCGTATGCAGCTTGCCAAGGGCGGTACCGTAGGTTCCCAGGGTTGTTGTTGCGGGCGTTACGGGGCCCTACAGGCTCCGATCTCGTTGGGGCTGCGGGCTCTATACCGAAGTCGGGGTTAGCGTTGAGGTCCGCCTGTTCCTGTTGCTTCTCGTACCGTTGACGCAGGATCTTGGCAATCTGCGCATCACTGAGGTGCATCTGAAATTTCATGCTCAGGGCATCGGAATACTGCGCCGTGGACAGGTACTCGAAAGCCCCCATCCAATCACCCTTGGCAATCTTGTCAGCGCCACGCCCTTCGTTGTTCTTCGTGAACAGTTTCCCGATGCCCGGGATCCAACTTAGTTCATCACGTAGCGTATGCGCTCCGCGTGCAAGGTCCGTCAGGTCGCTCATTGCCCCGCGGAACATATTTGTCAGCCCCTTGAACGCGGGTTCAAAACGGGTCATGACCGCAATGCCCAGAACTTCGAACCGGAGCTTCAGGTCGTCAAGGGCCTTGGTGTATTCGAGCGTCACTTTCTTTGCTTGGTCCGGGTCGACCCCAAGCTGCCGAAACACATCCCGGGCTTCCTTCTGCGAAGCAATCAGCTTGTCCAGGTGCATCCGCATCAGGTGGTATGTGTCTGCGTCGATTCCAAACTGCTCCGCGTACTGTGCGCCAATGTACTCGGGGAATTTCTTGGTTGCTTTCATCAAGTCAACCAATTGGTCGGTAGCGTCTTTCCCTTCCTCGCGCACTCCTGTCAAACTGTCCAAGAGCGCCATCTTGCCCGGGTTCAGGCGAAGCGTCTGCGCCAGCCCGTGGACGGCGCTTCCCATCTCCTCCGCACTGATTCCAATCTGCTTCCCAGCGAACTCGAGCTCGGTCAGACGCTTGACCGTGGTACCGGAGAGCTCTGCGGAGAAATACGCTTTTCGCATGTTGTACGCGAAGGCAGCGGTCGCCACCTCGACCGCACCAATGACCTCCGCAACCTTGATCCCTGTTGAGAATACTTTCTTCTCAACACCTTGCAATCCCTCCTCGAATTTCCGCAAGGAGACCGCATCAGTCTGGAAACCCAAACTAACAAGGTACTCCTCCAAAACCTCGGATGTGCCGCTCATTGCTTCTCACTCATTCTGCGTTGGTTCTCGGCTTCAACGTCCAGAGCTTCATTGATGAGCGCGATATCGTACAGACTCAGGGCCCCGTTTTTCAAAGACTCATACGAACAAAGTCCTCGCAATACCGGCCGCATCAACCAATCTTCGCCCCCGCTCATTGAGACAAGGTTTTCGCCTGCGCTTCCTGATCCAAATTGGCGAGGGCGGAACGAAAAAAATCTCCCAAGTTCTCCTCAATGACCGCAATGGCAATCTCGAGCATGGCGCCCATATTGACGTCCGCAAACATCAACCCCGCCCCCTTTGCCACCAGCGGAGCAGCTTTGCCGCTTGCCTCGTCAACACGGCTGACCACACTGAGGCAAGTCTGGATCACATACTCCGAGTCTTCGTCCGACAACCGGGAAAGCATGAGGACGCTTAGAAGCGATTTGTCCTTGCTCTGGTTCTTGTGGTCAATCACTGCGCTCAGTGCAGGAAGCCCCGGGGCCAGCTTCCGCGCCAGCCCGAGTTGGGCGAACGTGTTCAGCGGCCCCGAGGTGACGTAGGTCTTACCGTCAATAGTGAGTCTCATCAGGTCAGCGTCCCGAGGATCCGGTCAATCTTGACAGCGTGGAACGTCCATTCGTTCATGCCACCGTCCTTGGCGTAGGTCAGAGGCACGCCACGCTTGAACGCCACTTGCTGGCACGTCACAACGTCTCCGGTGTTGCTGTTGGCGATGGTGAGAGTGTTCTGGCCGTGGTTTGCACCGCTCGCAGTCTGGAAGTTGTACGCTGCGGACAACATACCGTTCACCGGCGACGTCTTGAGCAGCCGTACCGTGATGGTCCCGCTCTTGTTCGCGTGCAGCGAGTGCATACCCTCACCGTCGGCCGCGATCGTCATCGTGTTGATGTCTTCTTCGGGCTCGATGGTGATACCTTCTTCTGCGCTGGCCGAACCTTGCCCGAGGGAGATGACTGCCCCCGGGCCAACAAAGCCAGCGTTCACATCAAGAAAACTGTAAGTCTTCATTCACTGTCTCCTTACCGGCTCACGTTGATTTGTACGTTCACACTGTGGATGGCTCCGGCCAGAACACCCGCGATCTGGAACGCCACCGACTTCCGCGCAGCCCGGTCCGCTGCACTCTGCGTCGCTACCGGCGGAGCATAGACGTAGAACCCTTTCGACAGGTAGTCGCCTTGGTTCAGGGAACCGAATCCCGAAGCGTTCCAGACACCCGGGGCCAGGAGGCCGTTGGCAACCGCTTGGCCACACACTTGCTCCGCTTGCACCAAGAGCAGGTGATTGCCCGCATCGGTTTGCGGAATCTTAGTCGTGCTCTGGTACAGCAGATTCCAGAGCGACGTCTGGATAACCAACGCCAGCCAGTCGGTTCCCGTAACGACGTCCAGGAACTCACCACTGGAAACCACTCCGGGTTCGATGATCGCCGTATTGTTGTCGTATTCGACGAACACGTTGCAGTTGAACCCTTCGAGCGCCGTAATTTGCGTGTCGTTCAACGTCTCCGGCACCACACCCGGTTCCTGCTTGTACATCAGCGTGATGACTGTGTTGTTGGCGGTGTAGTTGGTGGTCAGGATCCGCCCAAGCAGAGAACAGACCGCGTAGGCGCTCGAGCTGCTGTATTGCACCACCGAACGCAGATACCCAAGGGCCTTGAGCTGATACGCGATGTTCGAGGTGTCGGTGGACACCAGGACGGAGGCTTCTTGCGTCGTCACGCCGTAGACGTGCTTGTTGGTCGCCCCTTGGATGAACCCGGCCACCGCAACGTGATCGCTGTCTTGCGTGATGGTCGGCATCACCAACCCGTACCACTTCTGGCCGAAGTTGGCATCGAACAAGGTTGCCGCAGCCAGTGCGCTCTCCGCCGCAATGCCTGCCACCGCATACGCCCCCGCGCTCGTGCTCGTCATGCCCAGCATGGCGCTGATATCAGTACCGGAACCCGTGGCACTCGCAAAACTCACCGTTGAGCTGGTACCCGTGACGGAACTTTCGAGTTGGAATCGGCTGTACGTCGCGTTCCAGGTCATCGTCCCTGCACCAGCCAGCGCCGTGGTGATATCGGATGCCACACCGTTCAGGTTGGTGGCAGCGGAAAAATTCAGGTTGCTCAAAGTCTTGAGCGTCCCGTCGATGGTGACTTCGAAGCTGCCAGTGGTGACGCCGACCCAAGCGGAGATGGCTTGTTGAGCGGCGCTGAGCGTAGCACCCACAAGGATGCCCGCAGTTGCAGTCTGCGCCCAGCGCCCGATACGGATTTCGCCGGGTTGCGGGGTTTGCCCGAACCACGCCTCGGCCGCAAGGTACTCCGGCGCCGTGGTCCCGAAATCCGTTTCAACAGCCGTGAGCGACGGGTACGTCCGCTCCCGCGTCTGGACGTCAATGACGTCGGAGTTCCCAAGGACCAACAGGTCCGAGATGTTTTGCATCTGCGCCGCTTGGGGTGAGAGGTTGACCCCAACGCTAATCAAGCGGCTGATCGGAAGTGCATTCCCCATTCTGAAACTCCTTGTCAGACAGTATTGAACGATTCGGTGTAATCACCGTTATTGATGGTCCCCTCGGCGCTGAGGATGGTCTGCACACCGTAGTCGCGGACAATCTGCCGCCGGATGGTGAGTGTGATATCGCACCGCATGAGCCACTTTTCCTTGAGCAACTCGGGGACGGTTGTGATATCACTCGCCCCCACAAATCCCATCCCGTTCAATCTCAAAAGGTCCAAGTTCTGCGACACCTGTACACCATCGTTCAGGATGTCAGCATACATCTCAGCGTTCGGTCCGTAGAAAGTAACGCTAAGTTGAAGCTCTTGATGCCTTCTAAGTACATTGTAGCCGGGATTAGAGGGATCGGGAAATTCCGCAGCAAAAGTATCAGACTTCCGGCTCGTGATTCCGAAAGCACCCCAATCCGTATCATTCGGCGGAATGTTGGGTGGCTCCGGTTGCCAGCGTGGCCGAAGCATATCATTCGGCAGCGTGGTGATACCAACGAGCCAAGACTGAAAGAAATCTTGCAGCGCATTCCCCTCCAGGATCTTTGGACCCGGAGGGGAAAGAGGGGTCAACGCCCCGCCCGTTGCGCTGGTGTTAGGCATCGATTACCACTCCCGAGCCGTGTAAAGATCCCCGGCTGTGCCAAGGATCTGGACCGCGTTGGTATGGACCGGAGCGCCGTTGGGCGGAAAAAAGCCACCGGGAGGGATCTCGAAGGAACCCAACCCGGTGGAAGCGGCCCCCAACTCATTCACATACATCGGGTTCGTGGTGCTGCGATTCTGAATCGTGTACCCGCTGCGCCCCGTGTTCGCAGCCAACGCCACCTGCGACACACCAGTCGTGGCAATCGTACCGGAACGGTCCGCAATCGCTTCCTGGCTTGGAAGGACCACGAACTGCGCGTTCCCGTTCCCGTCAATGATGGTTCCCAGCATCTTGTCACCCTAAGAAAAGATATTGCGAATTGGAAGGTTGGTTGAACTGAAGAGCGGGCGGAGTGGGTGCCAGCAACGGCACGTCCGTCTGATCCATGCTCGTACATTCAACCTGCACAAACCCGACGCCGAATTGCGGGTAAGGTTCCAGGGACTTGACCACAAAATTGTCACCGCGCCAGACAATGATGTCAGGTTGGATCCCGGTCGCTTCCCCTTGGATCCGGAACTTGGTGACGATGCTGATACTACGGCGCATCGTTTGGTAGCCGTCCTGCCGGTCCAAGTCGCTTGGGCCAATAGCGGTCACAACTCCCACCACGTTCGAAAACGTCTGCACCGTCTGCTGGCTGCGGCCATTCACCCCAATGACCTCCGAACGACGTTGCACCGTAAAGGTATCAACGAAGTCCGGGTCGTTTAGGATCTCGGTGACGTCGAGGAGGGCCATTACTTGCTACCCTTCTCACGAATCACGTAGTTGATGGAGTTGCGTAGCTGACCCGTATTCACCAGGGCAACAATGTTCGCATCGCTTTGCGCTTGCGCCTCGTCCACTCCGCTGGCCACAAGGTCCATATACTTCAGCTCCGCCTTGCGCCTGCTTTTGGTCCCACGTTGCCGGAACCGCTGCGCGATGGTCGAAGGTGCGAGCGGGGGAGGAATGCCTTGCCCAATCGTCTTTCGGATGCTGGCCTGCGTGACAAGCCCCACCGCGTGAAGTGTCTGTTCAATCTTAGGATCTGCGCCAGGCTTCAGACTCACTGCGCCTTGCGCGGAACGCTTGAACCTGTCAATAATCAGAGCTTTGACAGCTTCCACGCCCGGGCGCATGAAAGGACGTGCGGGGATGTGCGCAGCCGGTGAACCGTTGTCATGGATGTACGCCAGTGTGGCGTTGTTCATGGATTGTTTCGGTTCGTCGGGGAGCTTCTTGCGTTGCGCGTCTTCCCGTGGGACGCCAACCAAGACATCTTTCTTCGAAAGCTGCGCGAATGCTACCTTGGCCTTCGGTAGCCTGTCAGCGAGCTTGCGGACGACGTTGCGAGCCACATCATGCTCACGAAAAGTTCGTGAATCCAGGTGTGGTCAGGGGACCACTCCACCCAGGCCCGTTGATCGGGTCAACAGAACCGATTCCAAGCTGCAACCCGCCAGCACCCATCATCTTCGCGAGTTTGATGTACCGCGTCCCATAGATGGTCGTGTTCCAATGCCCAGCGTCCGGCTCAGCACCCGCAGCGGTGTCGTACGCAATGCTGACCTTGTCGACGCTCTTGCTGTTGATTGGACCAACTTGCGCACCCGGGATCCCGCCTGCCTTTGCTTCTGCTTGCGTCCGTGCTTCAAGGGCAAGATTGTGGGCAGCAAACAACTCGGCACCCATGTCCAAGCTCGAGCCCCACCGCGCCGCGTTCATGAAGTTGTACGCAAAATTGAGCCAATACTGGACCGCTGAGTTGGGGAACGTAACGGAGCTCCCGAACTCGGAAAAGTCTGCGCGGAATTGGGCGACGGTGATGGTCATGTCAACTGTATTGAATCGAATCCATTGCCTTTTTCAGAGAAACGGAGGCTCGGACCACAAAGGTTGAGGCCTCATCCAAACTACGGTAGACGCTCTGGTTAAGAGCATCCAGAGCGTCAATCTTTCGATAAATATCGTCAAGCTGTTTTCGGATAGCCTCGATCTTGGAGGTATCCCGGTCGGCGTCCTTCGTCTTATTGACGAAATGAACATGAATCGTCTTGCTCATTTCTGCTCCCAGAACTTGCGGTTCTTGTCGTTGACGCCAGCCAGCGTGCCAGGGATGCTGACCACACTTGGGCCAGTCTCGTCCATGTTGTTGTGCCGCTGGACGCTGTACGCAATCGCTTCCGCCTGCTTCGGAGGTTTGCCTGCGCGGATCTCGGTTGCGATGTTGTCGGACCGTTCCGTGTCGGTGTGCCCTTCAATCAGGTCGTCGAGGGTCTTCTCGTCTTCCTCTTCGTCACCCGTGAAGCCGTTGGCGTGCGCAGCCGCAGCCTGCTTTTCGGCCTTCTCTTTGGCGTCGGGGCCATGGTAGATTTTCCCGTGGTTCCCCCACTCCTCGCCGCCGTCGACTTCATGGATGGGCATGATTTCAGTCCTTGAAGACGGTCACACCATTCGCTTTGGCGTACCAGTGGTTCGCCCATGCAGCCGGAACGCGCTGCACACCAGCCTTGACGTCGACAATCTGATCATTGTCGATCCGGAGCTTGAACGCTTTGGGGGCGGTCACGATCACGGTGTCTCCCTGCGGAGCCTCGGGTTGCGGGGCCGCTACGGGCGCGGCAACCGCTTGCACGGGCTCGGGGGTAGGGGTAGGTGCAGGGGCAGCGGTCGGGGCGCTTGCCGCGCCTGTATCCGCTTCCTGGACGGGTTGGACAGCCCAAGGGGCGGGGGACGGAAGTTTGGCCATTAGAGGGCTCCTTGTTTGAATTACCCTACGCCCAGCGGACTAGGCGTAGGGTTGCACAGCAAAGACCACCAGCGGCCGATTACAGGCCGTCGAAGTAGCCCACCGTTTCCGGGTACACAACTTCGACCGCACCCAGACGGCAGAAATACGTCGTCTTGTGGAAGATCGAGTCGTACTGGATCGGCGTGCGTTGCAGCAGCGTCATCGGGTAGCGGATGCGCTTCTTGTCCTTCGTGTAGACCACCGCACGGTCCACGGTGCCCAGCGTACCGATCGTGCCACCGACGCCGGCGCCGATCAGCCACTTCAGCGGGAGGATCGTCAGCTTGCCCCGGCCCGAAGTCGTCAGGAGGTTGTTATCCTGGATGTACTTCAGGATGGAGACGTTGCCGGCGCTCGACACCTTCTGGGTGCTGATGTACCCGAACTGCGCGGGAGGGAGCAGCATCCGATCGGGCATCACGGCCCAGGCCGACGCTTGCCACACGGAGGTGAGCATGACGTTGACGTCTGCCAGAATCTCGTCCGGGGTCTTCTTGCTCCAGTTGGTGGAGCCGGAAGCACCCGCCGCGAGGTTCTGGACGTTGGTCACCAGCGTATTGTTCACCATGCCGGTGTCGCCGGTGGTGGTGTCGCCGATGTACACTTGCTCGTCGATGTCCATCTGGTGCTTCAGCTGAAGACCTTCGTACTTCTGCTGATCCACCGGGCGTCCCAGCTTCGCCGCCGACTCGAGCTCGAGGATGGTGTACTTCAGTTCCATACCCCACGGGCGCAGTTGATGCGGAACCTTGGCGATGTCGACGCTCACGCCGGTCATCTGGTTGGTCGTCTTGCCGATCCACGCCTTGCCGTCGCCGATGCTGTTGCCGGTTCCCAGGGAGCCGGTCGAACCGAAGGTGCTCAGCGTGAAGCTGGACACCTCGTCGGCGATCGTCACGTCCTCACGGAGCTCGATGTCCCGCGAGTAGGTCACGTCGGCCAGCGGTTCGTGCATGGTCATGTCGAGCCGTTCCAGCTCGCCGACCAGGAAGGCCCCGGTGCTGTCCACGGTCCGCATCTGGCCGTCGTGGGTCCGGTAAGGGAAGGCTTGCCCGAGGGGGCGCCCCGCCATGTTGCCGTTGGCGTCGATCGTCCGGTAGGCGGAATCGAACGTCATATTGTCGCGGGTTCGAAAACGCCGCGGAACGATCAGCTTGCTCATCTTCAGTTCCTTTGCTTGTGGTTGCTAGGCGTCAGTGTCCGCTTAGACGTTGAAGGAGATTTCGACGTACCCGTTGGCGTCGGGCGGTCCGTTGAACTGGCAGTCCGCCAGCGCAGCGGTATTCCCGGAACTCGCCGCAGATTCGATGCCGCCCTGGACGTGGACGCCCGTCGACGCGGCGCACCACACATACACAGCGCCACCCTTGAGCGAGCTTTCGCCGGAAGGGAGTTGCGCCATGATGTACCCGGCCCGAAGGACGTCGATCGGACCACTTGCCGGGGGCGTCCCGGTGCCGAACGAAGCGGCGCCGAAGTTCGTGCCGGCGTTCTGCTGGATCGGGTACGGACGGACCGTCATGCCCCAGGCAGCGGTGACCGCCGTATCGCCGGCAGCGAAAGGACGCACGCCTTGCGTCGTCGGATCCACCAACACGGGCTGACCGTAGAGGGTGGGCGGGGCGCTGGCGTCGATCAGGGCCGGTTCGATGGTGGCCGGGTGCGTGCGATTCACATCGCCCGGGAACCCGGCTCCCATCCGAAATTGGAAAGCCACGTCACGGGCCTTCATGCGAATCTTCTTGCTCATGCTCTTCTCCTATCTTCTCAGATGAAGGTTGTCGGACTGCTCTCGGTTAATGCTTGGCCCAGTATTCGGCGTTCGCCTTGTTGACATCCGCCAGCGTGCGCGGCGCTTGCACTCCCGCAACGGCAGCGCCACCACGGTTGTCCCCGGTGCGAATCGCTGCGCCGTTGTTGGCCACACGGCGCATCGCAGCCGCGCTCCGGAACAGGGTGCGGACCGCGTCGCAGGTCATGCGGGTGGTGTCGAGCTTCTTGCCGCCAAGGATCGTGTCGATGATCGACTTCGTATCGGCGCTGGCGTAAGCGGCGTCCAGGGCTTGCCGACGCAGACCACAGATTTTCTTGTAGGTCGTGCTCGGCTTGGAGGCCGAATCGTAGGTCGGAACGCGGATGCCCGGGGACAGGATTTCCGCCATCGCGACGGTGTCCTGGAAGCTGTCGCGGAAGTGTGCGCTGTCCTTCGCCTTCTTGGCGTCTTCCTTGAGGTCGTCGGGGAACTCATCGAGAGCCTCGTCGGGCATCCCTTCGGGGTCGGTCGTGTCGCCGGTGCCACCAGCAATCGCCTTCTCCAGCGCCTCGATGCGGTCACGGAACTCTTTGTGCTCTGCGGCGTTCTGTTCCTTGAAGGTGGCCAGATCGTCATCGTCGTCCGTCGGGACATTGTCGACCGGAGCTGGGTCGCCGTTGGTATGGACGTGGATATGCGTTTCGCCTTCCCCGTCGTCACCTTCTTCCAGGCTGTCCTTGGCCTCTTCGGCCAGCTTCTCGATCTCCGCCGCGTCCTTCGCTTTGAAGGCCCGCATCAGGAAGTCCACGAACTTCGTCTTCTTTGCCATGCTGGCTCCTTTGTTGACAGTTTGCTGGTCGCCGATTGCACATCGCGGGCCGCAGCGACCTTGTTCGACCAGCGCAATGTGGTTGATAATGATGCCCGATTGACGCCCGGTACCTTCCCCGGTCTCTTCGTAATCAGCGTCATAGCCAAGACTGATCTCTTCGATACCTTTGTCTTGGATTGCGCTAATACCTTCGGGGGCCTTGATGAGCAAGTCCCCGAGCATCAGATCGTCCATTGCCCCATCCCCGCGACGGGGGCTGAGGCACACACCAACTTCGAGGTCTTTGACGTTCTTGGGCGTCACATCCTCGGGCGGATGGTCCACAGTGACACTCTTTCCGTTCGCGCTCCCGAGCGTAGCGCTCGTGAACAGGTCGGAAGCGTCCCGGAAAATCTTGGTGATACCGTCGGGCCCAGGTTTGATAGGCGTTTCGTTGGGTCCGTAAAGCATCATGCCGGTTCGGGCCAGCGGGACTTCTTCGCACAGAAGAAACCCCTCCGGGGTCAAGCTCCGCTTTGGGCCGAGCTTGACCGTGGTGTAATAACTGGCCCGAACCGACGCCATGCTCAACCCTTACGCCCAGGAGCCCCAAGCCCCGCCGCTGTAGGTACGCGACTTCGTACCCGCATGGTCGAACAGGGTCTGGCTCAGCACCCCGCCGCTGTTGCGGACAAGCAGCTTGAACTCGGTGCTGGTATCGGTAGACGGGCCGTTGGTCATCGCGCAGTTGATCCCAGTGAACTCGCCTTGGGTCGTCAAGGTGTTCAAGTCGACCGAGGTAAACTCCAGGACCTCCAGAGCGCCTTGCGAAAGAGCGTTGATAATTGTGAGCATGTTTGTCCTCAGGTTCAATACCCGGATGCAGTTAGAGGGAAGTTTATTTAATCAGACTAGATCTTGGCAACAGAAAATGTGACTTCAATCAAACTTACTGAATCGCCGCAGCGATTGCCAACGTCCCTTGCGCCGTTGCACCGTTGGTCAACACGACACGCAGATACGGGTACGTCAGCGGTGCGGTCAGTTGCAACGGGGTTGCAGCAACGAGCGACCCTTGCGCCAACGGGTACCACGTCGTCCCGTCATTGCTACCCTCGATCACTGCACCGTTGGTCGCAGAGGCCTGATCGGCGTAAAAACTGACGTCCAATTGGGTAGCGGAAGCGTCATTGCTGACTTTGATTTCGGCTCCGGTAAAGACGCCGTTGGCACCTAGAGCGGTTGTGGTTTGTGGAATGCGGATCATTGTGTTACTCCTAAGAAGTTCCGATTAAACCGAGGCCCCGAACTCACGCGCACGAATCTCGTCAGCACGTTTTGCCAACGCTTCGTCACCATTCATTCGAGCTTCACGCGCAGCAGCCAGAAGAAGGCGACGGGAGTATTTCCAGCCGCCGTCACTTTCTTCCTTCACCGGGTACTTCCGGGAAGACGGTTACGGGCAAGGGAACTGAGCCACGCAATTCGAGCGTCTATGATTTGTTTGAGTTGCGGTTGCGACATCTGATCCAACTTACCAACCAGCTCCTTGTAAGTCGGGGAGTCCGGGTTGATGGTCTTGATCTTGCTGTACTCCGAACGCAGACGTTCAATCTGCGCTTCAGAAAAGAGACCGGCATCCCGCGCCTTCGCAGTCCCTACATGAATATGAATGTGCTTCGCCATGTTCATAGCTCCTTTGAAATGATTGGTTCCGGATAGCATCGGCAGTTATATATCATGCCAGCATGACACCTCGTACCGTCACTGAGCAGTGGCATCGTATCCCAAGGAATCACTGCTCCCTCCATCTTCTTGTGACTCTCCCGTACATCCCCGTCATGTGATGTCCGCCAGACGTAATGCGTGCTACCCACAAATTGCGCTCGCGCCATTGTCAGACCGGACGCGGTGCGAGCAATCTCGGTTCGCGCAATCAACCGCGCCCGGCTTTCTGTCACCTCTCCGGTGCGCAAGATCTCCCGCATAATCTCGTCCGTGCGCGTCCCGTGCATCAGCCCTTCTGTGGTCAGCTTATGCACCCGCTCCGCCGCGTCAAGCGGGAGGCTTGTGATCAGGTGAACTTGTTCCGCAAGGAAGTCCCGTAACGTGTCGCCGGTCGGAGCGTCTTGGATTTCCTTCCGCAACGCCCTTCCCATGTCCACGCCCAGCTTCGCCCATGCGTTCTCGTCCTTGCGTGCGATTCGCATCACCATTTTGTTGGCCACAGCGGTGGCCCATGGGCGAATCTGTTCCGCGTAGCGCCGGAGTGCATTCTGCAACTCGACGTTATCGCTACCCTCTTGGGCGTGGGCCTTGACGATCTTTTCAACTTGCCGCGTTAACTGGCGAAGGGAGCGCAGGTACTCCGCCTCCAACCGCTCAGCAAGGGCAAACCGCTGCCGCGCCCGTTCGCGCAGCGTCTTCACCCCGACCGTGTCGCGGATCTTGCTCACACCCGCACCGAAACCCGCGTTTCCTCGGGTTCCTCACCCTGCGGCGTAGCTGTTTCGGGGTCTGCCGCTGGTTTAACGGCCCCAGGCGCCGCGATCGAGCCTTCCCCGCTACCAGTACCCGTCCCCTCCGTTTCCGGCGCAGGCGGGGGCTCATTTTCCGCTTCTTCGATCATGTCGTCCGTGATGTTCGTGAACACTCCCGTCGTCTTGCTCTGTTGCTTCAGTTCCTTCAGCGCAGTCGCCCGATCGATTGCACCAGTTTCCTCCGCCTTCAGAATCGAATCGGTGGTGGAGGACGATACGTCCGCCTTGTCCTTGGCCGTCATCTCCCACAAGCTGCGGAAGCTGATCGCAAACTCGTCGCTGACATTCACACCCTCCGACGCTGCGATGGCGCGGTAGACGCGGGTTACTCCAACCTTGAGGTCACGCTCCTGCGCGGGCTTGATGGTATTGTCGTAATAATTCTGCAGATCGGTTTCTCCGGTACTGAAACCGGCCGGCGATTGCCCGAACAGGCGCACCAGGGGCACACCAATGGCACCGGAAAGCTGCTGGCCAAACTGTTGCAGAGCATCACTCAGTCCGCTGAACGCCCCGTGCGTCTCTGCGGTCAGGTCGTCGTCGGCATCAATGATCGTCATCCCCTCGATACCCTGGAAACGACGCATCATGTCGACATACTTTGACAACCCCGCAAGCGCATCGCCGCCAGCAGCAATGACCTCCCGCAGCGACTTGATTTTGTAGGTGCGGACGTAAGACTTGTAGACGAGTTGCGCGGCCCCGGTGGTGGCGCTATCGAAGGCCACCATGCGGTCGTAGAGGCGCTCGAGCACGGAGAGCCCCCACAAGTTTTCCATCAGGCGCTGCCAGTATGGGAGGCGCACACCCTCGAGGCGAATACATCGACTGTGATGGATCTTCATACCGCTCAGCGCCGGTGCTTGTGCGGTCACTGTGTAGAACTTCGGAAGTCCAAGCTCCGGTCCGAATTGCGTCACAAGGTCGTTCAGGCTCGGGTTCACCATCCAGCGGTCAAGCGCCAGCAACCCTCGGAACTGCCCTTTCTTGATTGTGTTGAGGCGCAACGGGGTGCCCATATCCTGCCCGTCAACCAACATGACCGCAATCGACCCGCCGTACAGGCGCGACCATTTGATTGTGTCGTTGATGGCGTTCCATACTCCGAGCGCCACCGCTGTTTCCTCGATCTTGCTAATGTCATCCGGCTCAACCCCGCGGACGTCCACACCTGCCCGGGTCATGTCCTCCGCCACAACGTCAACCGCCACACCCCCAATCCAGCTCCCCCGATGCACCCACTCCAGGAGCGTCCGGTTGCGTGTAACAGGGTTGAAGCCGTAGGTAGCCCCGGTCAGAGGGTTGTCGGTACCGACACCCATGTTGAAAGCGAAGTTCACGAAGCTGTCGAGCGTTGCCCCGTCAAGCCCCTGGTTCTTCGCCCGAGTCTTTGCGTCCTTTGTCAGGGCTGCTTGCGCAACACGGGCCACGCTTTTGGACTTCGGAGGTTTGTTCGAGCTCATCTAAGACCTTCCCAATTTCTGCCAGACTGCCATATTACTGCGCGTCAACATCAGGAAGGCTCCGCTCGAAGCGTCCACCTGATCATCATGTCCTACCCCACCGCCAAACGATTCGAGCTCTGCAAAGTACGCTTCATTCCAGGCGCCACGCAATACGTCTACATTCCCCGCCTGCCACTGTGCCGCGAACGGGTCGGCTCGGACTTCCTTCTTTGAGGTCTCGCGGTCCACCGAAACCATATAACCCGCCAACTCACGAACGTAGCTCTCACTCTGCTCCTTGCCAGCTTGCCCCGGATCCTGTGGTAATCCGACGCGGACTAGAACAGAGTCATTGTTTGCGACCCGCTTGATCAGTTCACGGACTTTGGCTGAGCGTAACCTGTCTCGTACAACATCAACAACAATATAGCGGCCATTTTTGCGCACGCCTAGCAGGACGCCAGCAGTCCAATCAGGATCGGGGTTCGTTTCATGTGGCTCTGTTGCTGCCAAGTCCCAGCGTCGGACGAGCTTGACCACATCGTTAGGGTATTGGTCGACAATCGTAGCATCGCTCTTTCGGAAGTACAGGCCGGCAGCAGGTCGGATCTTCCAGTTCCCATACAGTAGTCGTTCCCGCTCCACTAGCGAAAGGGCCATCAGGTTTGCACGATAATCCGGGTCGGAGTCCGTGAGGGCTTTGTTGTCGCTGAGCTTGGCGGGGATGAACGTGACGCTCTTGGGGCGAATCTGGTTGTCGTCGTCTCTTGCAAGCCCCGGGATACCGTGCTTCTGGTAAAGCTCTTCCTTACTGTCCGCCCAATAAATTACATCACCAAGGCGGATGAACCAACGGAGCTTTCCTGCTCGCTCCGGGATCGGGTATCCCGTGCTTTGGTCGATCCACCACTCGATAAACTTCGCAACCCATGAATCTGCGTCCGGGTTCGTGGTGGCGCGGATGTAGGGGCGCACACCGCATGTCGAGCGGTTGCGCGACATCATGTAGAAGAACTGGGTCTGTGTGAAGTGCGTCAGCTCGTCAAAGATGATGAGCGGGATCTGCGCCCCTTGCCAATCCAGCACCGTCACCTCGTGCTCGAGGTGCGCCATCTTCACTTTCCCACCACGTGGCCAATGCCACTCCAGCACATGCGCCACCGGTCGGGCGTTGGTCAACGGGTACATCTTCAACGACTCATCCCACAAGCCTCCAGGGTTGCGGATCTGCGTCGTGTTGCGCCGGAAAAAGACTGCTCCAAACTGGCTGTTGGTTGTCGCGTGCCGCAGCGGCTCCAGCAACGCACCCCACGTCTTCCCGCCCCCTGCTGCACCGCCAAAGATTGCAATGTCGGCTGGCGTGGCGGAGAAAAGTTCTTGTGGCCCCGGTTGGGGCCTAATTACTTGCGCCATCCTCTGCTACCACCTTGTCGCGGCCGTTGTCGGGAAGGTAGATGGTAACTTGGCCGCTGAGTGTAGCGTCGACCTTTACAGCCCCGTCGAGGTCGAACATATTCTTGATTTCCTTGAGTGCGCTCACCCGTGCCCCGTGGCTCGAGTCGTGTCCCTTGTGGTTCCCTTCGCGCCACAGCGTCTTGAGGATGCGGTTCTTCCAGAACTCCTTTTCGTCACCCTTTGCCTTGGACTGTTCTTTCTCGTCGATCAAACGAATGACATCCGGGTCCGACATCATTTTTCGGGCGTACTCAAACGCATACTCCGGTTTGTACCCGCATTGCCGCGCAGCCTCGAACGAATCGTAATGTGTCAAGTAGTGCGTCACAAACTCCATCGCAAGGTCTTGTTCTTGGACGGGTTCGTGTGCGTCCGAAGCTGGAGCCTCAAGAGCGGGTGCCCAAGGTGCTCGGTCCGGGCTGTCAGGTTGTGGGGGAATGGCGACCATACTTAGATCCTTTTGACGGATCAGAGTATAGGCGCATCACTTTCGTCTAATCAACCAACCAATCAAACTTTCGGCTGATAACCTTGTGCCAGCATCCCTCTGACATGCAACGCAAACCACTCCAGAAAGTGCTCGAGCGTGATAGTGGCACGGAAACGAATCGAACAATGGACCTCTCCCGCAGCAGGCGGGTACCCGAACGTACCGTGCATCACGACATGCCACTTCTTTTGATTCTGTCGGTACATCAGAACCGGAATTTCGCCGTTACGACTGGCAGAGTTGACGCATTGCATCCACCACTGATTTACCGCCAGGGTTTCTTGGCGCTTGACCTCGATTGCCAGACCGAAGGTATTCGTCAGGTCTGACCCTCCCACTGCTGTCTGATTCTGGTTACGTTGAATGATGGGCTTTTCCGGGATCGGATATCCTGTGTCCAGCATCACGCGTCTGACCACAGGTTCCAAGAGCGTAATCACTTCTCGCTCTCCGCCTGCACCCTTCTGCCGGATGTTGATGCTCATACTTGCTCCGGGTACAGGTCAGCACCACCGGAGGTTTGCTTCTGCTCGGGAGTCCGAGGGTCGCGACGGTGCCATGTGAAGACAAGGTCGCGTGTCGCTGTCTGGTCCGCGTGCAGGTACCCGTACCGGAGTCCTGTGATCTTATGCGAACCGTTGATTGGAATCCCCGCCCGACGCATCATCTGGATGCACGTCATTTCATGTTGGCTGGGCGGCAGCTTGTTCAGCAGCGACCTTTTCACGAGCACGTCGATCGAACCACGACGCACCGCTCCAATTTCTCTCAGTGCCATCCCTGCTTCCCTTTCACGCAAGCTGCCACGTATTCGTTCCGTTCGCGGATCACTGCTGCAATGTGGCGTCGTAGTATACGCAACTCCTGCGCAGCCTCCCACCGTGCCTGTCTAACTCCCACCAGCACAACATAACTCTCTGGCATCGTGTAAGTGAACTGGAATCCTTGTCCATCCGTATCGCAGCGGATGACGCGCCAGTAGATGGTGCCGTCTTGGCGAACCCGGATAAACCCTGCGGGGGAGTCAACTCGGCCGCTAATCCGTGGGCGCTCGAACCGTTTCTCGACGGTTATCATTTCGACCGGGCCAACAGGTCCATCAGTTCGAGCACAGTGGTCTTATGCCAACCTGCACCCTTGTTGTAGCTGACCCAAGGGTTCCCGTTCTCGTCCCATCGGACGTAAACGCGGGGTCGTCGCATCTTTCCGGTCAATATCTCCCAGATACCATGAAGGATAGTGACGCAAGCCCACGTCACCAAGAAGGCAACGATTGCAAGAATGATGAACCCCATAGCTGTCTCCTCAGTTGCGCCAGAGCACATGATGCAAGAGCGTAGCACAGAGGTGCCAAAGTGCATGCAATACATCGAATGTTCCAAGCACTATGACCAAGAGAAGCCACGCGGTAAAGAGGTAGAACTTCATCGCGGCGTCAACCGCCTCGTCCACCCCACGGCGTCCCTCCGAATAGCAGAGGCCGCATTTCCGATAAATGTACCAAGGGCCAGGGATCTTGTGGCGCATCCATCGCCACCGAGCCGCATCCCGCGCATCGTCGGCCTTCGGCATGGCGTTGATCGCGGCGGCGATTGCGTGCCGAAGCGGATCGACCGGGGTAGCTCGAAAGACGATGTTAAACGCCTCAATCATCTCATCCGTCACTTCGCTCGGCTTCATCATCCCTCCATCTTGGCCCTGGTCGCAGCCAGCGCCAGAATGGTCGCTTTGTGCTCGTGCCAGAAGGCCAGTGCGTCCGGGTGCATCTCGCCAATGCGCTTGTCGTCGAACTCATCCCATTCGGCAATGGCATGGCATTTGCAACCAATCTGGATTTTCTTACCGTCCGTCACAACGGGCCAGCGCAGCCCATTTGTGGTGAGCAACTTAGAGGCGTTGCCGCCACGCCACTTCAAAATGCCCGAGCAATCCGAGCAGTGCGAGCAGTACGAGCAGTGCGAGCAGTCCGTGCAGTGCGAGCAGTACGAGCAGTGCGAGCAGTCCGTGCAGTCCGTGCAGCCCGAGCAGCACGAGCAGCCCGAGCAATCCGAGCAGCACGAGCAGTCCGTGCAGCACGAGCAGTACGAGCAGTACGAGCAGTGCGAGCAGTACGTGCAGTGCGAGCAGCCCGTGCAGTCCCGATTATTGCCAGCATCCATCGCAGCTGCCTGGGCATCTGCGGCGGCTTGGCTTTCACACGACACTCCGACGTTTCCCATCGGCGTCTTGGCGCTTTCGTATCTCATCATCCCTCCTTCTTCGGTGCCAGGATAGTCCGTAAAGAACTGTGCTCGATTGGGATGGGACCGACGTTTCCGTCTTCCAGTACCACGACGCTGCTTCCGCAGGCATTCAGCGCAGCATCAAATTGCTTGTCGGTTTCTGCCTTGTCCTCTGGCGTTCCCATTGCGCAGTCGATCACGCCGGCACCTTTTCTTCAAGGAACTTGTTGATCATTTCCAGGACGTCGCTGGTCGTCGGACCCCAAAAGGTCTCCGATTTCGGAATCCCCCGGTCCAAGAACGTCAAAACGCCCCGCATCGCGTGTGCCTGTTCACGGGTCAAAGCACGGGTGATGATGATTGAAATCTCGAGCATGGTAATCTCCTGTTGGTTGAAGGTTCCGGTTTTGCCCTTACCCGGCTGGGCACACATCACCGCTCCGGTACAGCCAGGGAGGAGATTGAGCGGCTGTGCTGACTCCGTTCACCCTGCCTCCAGGGTCGCACGGTGGCCTGGCGTGACAATCAATTCTTTTCTCGGCTGCTCCCGTACCAGCATTCAAACGAGTGAGTTCGTACGTTTTCAAGCGTAACACCCGCCTGACAATCGTGCAAGGCTTGCGTCTGAGCCTTCAACTCTTGTTCCTGGTTCCAGGAAAGGTCCCGGTATCCTTTTGCGTATCCAACACCGAAGCCAAGCCCAAAGATGCTGGCCACAGTGAGCGTCACGTACACCACCTCCCACACCACTCGCAAGCGGCGGGGCCAGCGGGAGGGCTGAGCGTAGACGGACGCCACGCGCACGGGTTCGATCACGGTCCTAGTAGGGATCATGTTCATCCTCCAGAGCTTGGCGCAGAGGAACAGCGTGCAAGCGGTTGAACAGCCGGCGCATCACGTAGCTCCGCGCAACGCTCAGCACCGTAAACACAAGCACCAGTTCTGCGTTCGTCTCCATATCGACGTGGATGCCAAAGAGCGGGAACACAACAGCTTGAGTTAGCATCGCGACCACAAATCCGACCGCTGTGCTCGCAACCGACTCGATCAAACTCATGCGCTCGCTCTG
>JAEHJW020000373.1_pt1 | contig 30806 bp, 42 predicted proteins | sample 9271431 | NCBI WGS metagenome assembly JAEHJW02 | reverse complement strand
GCCTCTGTCTGGTCCTTCACGTACTGCAGCGCGTAGCCGTCACTCTCCACAGCCTTGATGCACACGGCCTCGGTCTGGTCCTTCACGTACCGCAGCGCGTAGCTGTTTCTCTCCACAGCCTTGATGCACACGGCCTCGGTCTGGTCCTTCACGTACCGCAGCGCGTCGCCGTCACTCTCCACAGCCTTGATACACACGGCCTCGGTCTGGTCTTTCACGTACTGCAACGCATCGCCGTTACTCTCAACCGCCTTGATACACACGGCCTCGGTCTGGTCTTTCACGTACTGCAACGCATCGCCGTCACTCTCAACAGCCTTGATGCACACGGCCTCGGTCTGGTCTTTCACGTACCGCAAAGCGTAGGCGTTCCTCTCAACAGCCTTGATGGCTGCATCTGTTGTCAAAATCCCCATAAATTTCATTCCGCTCTCCTGTTGTTTGATGTGATGGGTGAACTATATCAAAGATATATACTCATGTCAATACCAATGATAAATTATTTGATAAATATTTTCGTAGGAGGTAGATACAACATCAGGAAATTAAAATTATTGTCAGATAGTAGATGGGATGTGGCGATAAAAAGGCAACAAAAAACCCGCCGAAGCGGGTTTGATGATGGAGTGGATTGATCTATCAGTAGTTATGCACTTCTATAACTTCATTGGCTTTTGGTCGAAGTTTAACCTGTTCAGCATGATCTAGGCACATAAAATTAACGGCTTCATCTATTGATCCGTGGCCCGGTATGCCAGACCCATCCCATGAATCAACCTGTAGCTCTTTACTTTTGCTGGTACAGAACCTGGTAGCAGATTGCAGTGCTTGCTGTCTTAACTCGGCATGAGAGGTGAGTCCACTACCTACTGCAGTATGGCTGACATTGATTGTATAGCTATCCTTGCCTATCTTCATTGGCTCCATCACTGTGGTTGAGCAACCTGCCAGCACCGTTAAACCCAATAACAGTTTTAAATTCCTCATTATTCCTCCTTTATGGTTTATGTTTACTGGGCGGTACAACAGCAGTTATTGCCTGAATGTTCGCCAGCTCTTCTTTCATCGCCGTTATTCTTTCACCACTGTTTACAGACATTACTACATAACAATCAGTCTTTTCCATCAGCAGCTCTTTAACCATCTTCCTTCCATCATTGAATCCAAGCAGCACATATTCACCTGGTGTTGGCCTGCCGCTTGGCTCGATGACGACATACCATCCGTCACGGATCGCCGGGTGCATGCTCTCGCCGCGCACCTGGATTGCAATCGAACCCAGCTCCGCTTCAAATTCAAGATACCCGTTTCCGCCGTCCAGATCTAGATAATATCCCTGGTCGCCCATCCTAGCGGTCCCGACAACACGAGGGAATTCACGTCGTTCTGCGAGATCGTCCATCTCCGAATCCTGATCATTTCTCAACGAAGCCGTCCACATGGAGAAACCTTCCTGTTCAATCTTTAGCGGTATGTCTGCATCGCCATCCATCCAATACGAGGGTAAGGAAAGGGCGATTTCAATGTCACGTTTTGACCCTTTCCCAACAGATCTGTATCCGGTCAACCAGTGATTTATTTGTGATGATGATTTTTTGATTGCCCGCGCAAAATCTGCTTGGCTTCCATTAAAGCTCTCGCGGATCAATTTTTTTAGTTGTTCTACCGAATTTTCCATATATCAACAGTAAACCATTTTTCATTTATCAAGGGTATTGACTTACGAATGTATCAATGATAAATTAATATTCATGAATCTAAATAACTACCTCAAATCAAATAGCCAGATTGATCTCTCCAAGATGCTTGGGGTTTCTTCAGGGCTCATAAGCCACTGGACCAGCGGAAGGCGTCCAGTAAGCCCAGCTCAATGTGTCTCCATAGAGCGCTACACTAACGGCCAAGTAACCCGCAAAGACCTTCGCCCGACCGACTGGCACCTGATATGGCCTGAGCTTGCTGACAAGGATTGCGCATGAACGAATCATCTCCCTCACCACGCGCAACGCCCAGCAGACTCGAATCAGAAATTATGCGCCGTGCTGCTGGCGTGAAGAACACGGTGATTGGTAAGGCCATAGGCCACGATGACGGGCATGTTTCGCGCATCCTGAGTGGTGAGCGTGGATTGAAGATCGACGAGCTGGAAGCTCTCTTCTTGTCGCTCGGGCTATATGTGATCGAATCTGACGGAGATATGGTGAAAGTGTCTGCCGATAAATACGCCGCGCTTAAATTGCTGGCGCGGGAAGCATTGAGTAAGTAACTGTGGAAACTTTAAACGGGCAGTCTTTATGAATAGGACACCATACTCTGCATATTTGATCGATCTCCTGAAGGCGCGAGGGAACTGATGAGCAATCCGCAAATAGAAGATGGCTACACGCGGATAGCTAACGAGCTGCTGGACGCTATCGTCAGATTTGATTTTAGCAAGCGCCAGTATGCCGTTTTGTTCGCGGTGATCAGAAAGACTTATGGATACAACAAAAAATCAGACGCCCTTTCCGTTTGGCAAATTGCTTCTATGACTGGAATAGACCGTTCCCACTGCTCGAAAGCAGTTGCTGAATTATGTGCGCTTAATATCTTGATTAAGTCAAATGAAGGGCGGATGGCTCACGGTCAGACCATACAGGAAATATCAATTAACAAGTTTTATAAAAACTGGCTTACCTGTGCCAAAACAGCACAGGTTAATACCGATGCTGAAACAGCACCAGTGCCAAAACAGCACCTGTGCCAAAACAGCCCACAGACCGATGCTGAAACAGCTACACCACCTGTGCCAAAACAGCTACACCACCTGTGCCAAAACAGCACACACATAAAGACAACTTCAAAAGACAACTCCAAAAGACATACAAAAGACACTGATAGCGAATATCCAGAATCTTTCAATTTGGCTTGGGAATCTTATCCGAAGCGAACTGGGGCAAACAAGAAATTGGCTTTCAGTGCTTGGAATGCTCGAATTAAATCCGGCACTCTGCCAGATGTTATTCAGTCTGGAGTTCTTAAGTATGCGAAATATTGCGAAGCGTCAGGGACAGAAGATAGATTTATAAAACAAGCTCAATCGTTTTTTGGACCTAACGAGCATTACCTATCCGATTGGACGCCTATAGCGCAAGCCAGGGGCTCTCCAAATTATAAAAACGATGAACGAATGCGTGTTGCTAACGAAATTTGGGGGAAACAAAATGGGACAAATAACACAATTCAGGGCACTGCCCAGCGAATGGATTAACCGATTATTCCAGCGGCTTGGCGGGATGTACGGATCGAAATTTCTTACCATGTGGGAGGGTGCGGATATTGAATCTGTTAAGCAGATTTGGGGCGAAAGCCTGGGTGATTTTGATGCTGAAGAAATTCGAGCAGGCTTAGACGGATGTAATTCAAAACCGTTTCCCCCTACCCTTCCCGAGTTCCTGCTGCTATGCCGACCACCAATCGATCCAGATACTGCGATGCGTGAAGCTGTTGAGCAGATGCACCGCAGGCACACGACCAGGGACGATGTTTGGTCAAAACCTGAAATATTCTGGGCAGCATCAAGCATCGGCAATCATGACCTGCGGAATTTATCGAGCAACCTGTTACGACAGCGGATGGCCTCAGCGTTAGAGTCTGTGCGCGGTAAGCATGATCCTGTACCCCCTGCTCCACTCCAGGTCGAGCATAAACCGCTATCGCGTGATGACGCGCAAAAAGTGCTGGAACACGTAACTGGGAAGCTTGGGGAGATTCTTGCCGAAAAAACAGATTACAAAGCCTGGGCAAAAAGAATCCTCGCAAACCCAGAAAACTTTCCGCACATCAGCGTGCCATTCGCCCACGAAGCACTAAAAACGGCTTCCAGTGAAATCATTGCCTGAATGCGAGTTACATCATCAAAAATCAATCCATGAGGGCTATAATGACGTTATCAGATCGTGCAAAAGCACTTATTTATGGTTTCAAAAATGCTGAACGAGCTGTGTTTTTCGTAAACGGAGATTTTAAGTCAATTGATCCATGCGGTCCTCGTTTTGAAAGGATGATGGTTGATGCTCCAGACCGTTTCGTGGGGATCTATAACAACAACTGCACGTTGGAAATGATCTTTGATGACATCAATTATGCTTCGATGACACCTGATGATATTGCTTACGTTTAAGCTTGAAATGGCCGATTACCATGTGTAAGGAATTGCCATGCGACAAGCCGGATTGCACCTGGAGCGAACAATTCCGGCATGAGTGTGAAGCGCGATCTGTGATGTGCAGACCGAAGTTAAAGCGGGATGAGCATTACGCGGCATGTAAAAAGCATCGGGGAGAAGCCGCTACAAAAAAACTGATTGAGGAAGTTAATCGGCAATGGAGAATGCAAAATGGACACGGTTGAGTTTAGCCTCACAAACCCGCTACGATTGGCTGCGTTGACTGAATTCTTGAGCAAGCACTGGATGGGTGCGCTAAGCGATAAAAATCCTCTACGCGTGATTGTAGTCGATTCTGAGGCCAAAAGGAATGCCGAACAGAATCGCCTGTATTGGAAAGCGGTTATTACCCCTATTGCAGAACAAGCGTGGGTAGATGGTCAGCAATTTAGCAAAGATGCATGGCACGAATACGCGGCCTCACTATTTGGAATCAAAGAGGAAATTCGGCTTCCTGATAGTAGCCTGATTACTCGGCGCAAATCCACCACGGACATGAAAGTGCGCGAGTTTTCCGCATACATCGAGCATGTGACGGCATGGGGTGCGTCTGAATTGGGTGTTAGATTCACTGCGGAGGAATGGCGTTGAAAAAAATCACCGATTCAGCACGCGGTGAGTCATGCACTGTGCGGCTGCCTGGTATATGCAATTACGATAACAACACAGTCATATTCGCACATATCAACGGCGTGCGATACGGGCATGGCATAGGCATTAAAACTCAACTTGGTGCGTATGCCTGTTCGAGCTGCCACGATGTGTTAGACGGGCGTACAAAGCGTCCTGATGGCATGGAGACAGACTATCTAAAGCTGGCGCACTACGAGGGAGTAATGGAAACCATGACGCTGATGATTAATTCAGGAGTTTTGAAATGAGTTATTTTTCTGTACCCGTAAAACGTATTCGCGCGATAGAGCCGCACCCAAACGCGAGCGCCCTTGATCTCGCGGTAATTGACGGATATCAAACTGTTGTTCGCAAAGGGCAGTTTAAAGCGGGTGATTTGGTTGTTTATATTCCGGAAGGTGCGGTTTTGCCGGAACCGGTACTGTCCGCACTTGGGCTTTGGGATGACATTGATCAGTGCGGAACGCTATCTGGTTCCGCTGGGAACAGAGTCAAAGCTGTTCGACTGCGCGGCGAGCTGTCGCAAGGAATTTGTTGTGCTCTTGAAACGCTCTATCCCTTGTCGCGATATTGCGAATTTCTGGAAGAATCGAATTTGGCCGCGTATTTTGGTATTACAAAATACGAGCCCCCCATCCCCGTTGCCATGTCCGGAGAGGTGTTCAATGTTGGCGAGCGTTTTACGTTGCGCTTTGATGTCGAGAACTGGAAAGCCTACCCAGACATTTTACGACCTGGTGAGGAAGTCGTGTTTACCGAAAAGCTGCACGGTACGTGCACCGTTGTAGCCATTTTGCCATACGAAGACGCGCACCCCGAGGCTTTCGGCGAATATCGGAATATTTTGATCTTTTCCAAAGGTCTCGGTGCCAAGGGGCTGGTGTTAAAGAACAATGAGCGCAACCGTAACAATTTGTATGTTCGTGCGACTCGTAAGCTCGTTGAGCGCATTGACGAGGTTCTGCGAGAAAACCCGGAAATATCGGTGCCGACTTTTATTCTTGGCGAAACTTATGGCCCAGGTGTTCAGGATTTAGCCTACGGACAAGAGCTTGGATTTCGTGTGTTTTCAGTTGTGTATGGTTACCGAGGCGAACAATCATACAAGAGCTGGTCCGCTGTAGAAGGGACATTCAAGTCTCGATTTGGTTACGAAACCGTACCAGTGTTGTATCGCGGGCCATTTTCTGTTGAAGCTATGAAACGGCACACCGATGGGCGAACGACACTTGGCGCGGATCATGTTAGAGAGGGGATTGTGATGGTTCCCACGCGCGAACGCACAGATCCGAATATCGGACGAGTATGCTTGAAATCGATATCAGCGGACTACTTGCTTCGCAACGGTGGCTCTGAATACAACTAAACAAACAATCTGGAAATTTGAGGGTTTTTTGGAAAAGCACGAATGGGGGTTAAAAAATGCTGGTTGATTTCACAGTTCCCGGCGAACCGGTTGCAAAAGGTCGGGCGCGCGCATTCATCAAGCGCGGAAAGATCGCGCACTACACTCCTGACAAAACCGTACATTACGAAGACCTAGTGCGGATGTTCGCCTCTCGCGCCATGGGTTCCATGCCGCTAATGACACAGGCGGTATGGCTCACGGTCGATGCGTATTTTCCCATTCCAAGAAGTTGGCCGAAGCAAAAGCAGCAGGACGCGGAGTTGATGAAAATGCGGCATCTGAAACGGCCCGACCTTGATAACTGCGTCAAGGCGGTGGAAGACGCGCTCAACGGCGTAGTTTGGGTAGACGATTCTCAAGTGATACAAATACGAGCGTCAAAGCACTACTCCCGAACTCCTTGCGTTCACATCCGGGCGGAACAAGTTCTATGACTTATACGACAAAGCGCGCTGAAATCATCGGAATGACTGACACACAGATCGGAATGGCAAGGCTCGATAATTGGGCACGATGGGGGCGGCGTGGCGAAATGGCCGAGATTTGTTCTCATTTTTTCCCACGGAAAGCCGCGATTTGTGGCGAATACCTGCCAGAATCCGGTGATATTTGGGATGGAGCAGAAGCCGAATTTACGGTCGATGAGAAAGACGCGGTACTGGTGGAACGCCTGGTCTTGGTCATGCCGGTCCAATTGCGCAATGCCGTGACGCATTGGTATTTCGGACGACCGCGCACCATTGGCATCAGCTGCTATACGTTGCAAGAATGGATGTGCCAGGCAGCGCGACGGTTGGCCTAAAAAACGGGAATTATATACATAAGTCCCTGTAAGTCAGCCGCACCCCGATGGTCTTGGTGATCAGAGCATCAAGCCGTTCCATCGTTTTTACCTTGCAATTTCCCTCATTGAGCCGAAATGAGAATTCATCAACATAGCGCTGTAAGTGCTTCTGGCTGAATTTGTGATAGGTGCCGTAGAATCCGCGCTTGAGCAACGCCCATACACTCTCAATGCCATTGGTATGCGCCATACGGTTGACGTATTCCTTGGCGCTGTGATTGACGGACTGGTGATCATAGGCGGGAATGTCTGAAAATAGGCCGAGTGGCGGCAGATTCTGGTATGATATGAAGCGTGTTCGTCGGTCATGAGTGTTGATCCAGGCAGCACGTTGGCGAAGATGTGGCCGAGTATTTCTTTTTCCGTTGTGCCTTTTAGCACTACACCCTTGACGCGACCGCCGCGCTCACGCATTCCGAGTACGCCAAATTTTCCGACCGCACCCCGTCCCATGTTGAGCTTCTTCGACTCGTGTTTGTTCGCTTCCTTGCCGCCGATGTAGGTTTCGTCGGCTTCAACAATGCCTTGAAGGAAGCCATTGCTATCGTCATCGTCCTTGTCGTTGCCGCAGGCTTCGCGCAAGCGTTGTAGCATGAACCAGGCGGTTTTTTGGGTAACACCAAGCTCCTTGGATAGTTGGAGCGAGGAAACGCCTTTACGAGCCGTTGCCATCAGGTACATGGCATAGAGCCACTTGTCGAGCGGCACATGTGAGCGCTCAAAGATGGTGCCGGTGCGGACGGTGAAATCGGTTTTGCAATTCAGGCATCGGAAATATCCCGTAATCTTGCGAGCTTGGATGCGCTCAACACATCCGCAGGCTGGGCAGATTGCGCCTTTCGGCCAACGGCGGTCTTCCATATATGTCCGTGCCGCATCAGCGTTCGGAAAGCGCTTTAAGAACTCGTATGTACTTATGGTGACTTTGTCGTCCATTTACACACCCTCCGGGGAGACGATCTTGATTTGGTCATCCAGGCCAGTGATCGCTGTAACCAGGGCATTTTCAACGCGTTGCTTCGTGCGCTTGGAGTCCACCTCGATCCATGCGTTGAAAGCCGTGTGCATGGCCTGAGAACTGCGCCCATCCAGGATTTCTCCAGATTTTCCCCGCAGCAATACTCCTATTCCGTGACTGCTGCCAGAGTGGTCAGTTGTCCATCGTAGGGTTTCCGGGTTGACCTGCCGCAGTCCAAGAGCCTTGATTGCTTCGATGCTTGATGCCGGAAAATGAAGTTTGATTTTCATGGTTTGGAAAGGCCGGCTTGCACCGGCCAACCTCAATAATTATTCGGAAACGATGGTGTAGGTAGGAGCGCTACTTTCGTTGTGGCTGGTACAGTAAGCGCCTTCTTCTTCGCCATCAATCCATTCTTGAGCTTCCTCGTAGGTTTTAAACTCACGCGGCTCACCGATGTTGTCGTCCATCTCCACGAAGGAGCTAATTTCAGTCGGCCCGTAGTAGCTGCGGGTTTTGACAATGAAGAATGGGCCTTCTGCATCTCCGTCCGCCTCCGTGAGATTTTCGGAGCCGCGCACGTTGGCGGTCTGGATGATCGTGTCCATGGCGGACAAATCGGGTGACTCCAACCAGCAGGCTAAGTCGTTGGCATCGTCGGCAATGTCGTAGTTGGTTTTGCCGTTGTCGCCGTAGGCGATCAAGTAATCACCATCGGGGAGTTCCCAAGCCGCGACATAACCGTAATCCGTGCCAGCAGCAGCGGTGAAGTCTTCGTCGGCCTCGATTTCGCGATCGCGGAGGATGGAGGCGAGTTGAGAAAGGGAAAATGATTTGCTCATGATTTACTCCTATGCCCCAAGTTCCGCGAGGCGCCGGTTGAATCGGTTGATCCAATGACTGCATTGTGGCACAAAACAACTAGGGAGTCAAGTATATAATTCCCTAAAAAACTACGCTAGATATCCGAAATTGCAACAAAAAATAAATTTGCATAATCTGAAAAATGTGTTAATGTAACGGTGCTGGGCGTGCTCGCCCTAAAGAAACGTAAAGCCTCTGATCTCGGTCAGGGGCTTTTTGCATTTCAGAACTCCTCGCAACTCCTTGCTACCGCAGCGCCCAGCAGTCTCCCCGTCTGTAGCCGGATGGGCGCAACCCCTAACCGAAAGGATATCCAGTGAAACTTACCCCGAAAGTCCGTAAAGCCATTCCCAAGCAGGATTTTGGCTTGCCTGGCAAGAAAGCCTATCCAATGCCTGACAAGTCTCATGCCGTCAACGCAAAGGCACGAGCCACGCAGATGGAGGATGACGGTAAGCTATCAGCGTCTTCCAAATCGAAGATTGACGCAAAGGCAAACAAGGTCATCGGGAAGAAAAGCGGAGAGCATGCAGGTCACTCGCATGATTCCTGGCTGATGGATGAGTGAGGAATAAGTGGCAGCAAAACCTCTTGATCCGGCAATAGCCGAGGCCATCGTCAGAGATTGGCGGACTGGCGAGTATTCGCAGCGGCAACTGGCAGATATCCATAAAGTAAGCACCGGGAAGGTTGCTAATTTAACGAAGGGCGTTACGCAGGACGCTTCTTCCATTGTGAGCGCTGGGATTCAGTATAAACAAGGATTGTCGGCACATGATGAGCGCATGGTGAGCGCCATCACTCACGTTGTCGATAAGAAAGTCCAGCGGCTCGAATGGCTGCGTGATGCGGCTATGCAAAATGTCCAGCAGGCGATGCAAGCGCCATGCGAAAGCCAGCACGAATTCAGGGCTCGCGGCGAAACGATCACCAAGGCGGTTGAAACCGTCGATCCCAAAGGCGCAGCAACCACGGCAATCCAGATCAACAACGGCGTACAGAAGATCGAGCGCGTCATAGTCTGATGGCAACATTAAGGTTTGAGGTTGCGCGGGTATTTGCTCCGCTGCTTGAGTCCGCTCGATACAAGGGCGCATGGGGAGGGCGGGGAAGCGGCAAGAGTCACTTCTTCGCGGAACGTCTGATTGATGACTCCCTTTACCATCGAGGACTACGGTCAGTCTGCATCCGTGAGGTGCAGGAAAGCCTCAAGCATTCATCCAAGCGACTGCTGGAAGATAAGCTGCAATTCTATAAGCTGGGAGAGGCGCAAGGCTTCAAGGTTTTCTCGGATGTGATTCAAACTCCTGGCGATGGCCTGATTTCATTTCAGGGAATGAAAGACCAGAACGCGGAATCCATCAAATCCCTAGAGGGCTGTCACAGGGCATGGGTGGAAGAAGCGCAGACGCTATCAGAGCGCAGCCTGTCACTATTGCGCCCCACCATCCGTTCAGATGGATCGGAGATATGGGCGAGTTGGAACCCGCGAAGAAAGACTGATCCGGTTGATGTGATGCTGAGAGGGTTTGATTTACCCACCGGAGCAGCGGTAGTGAGAGCTAATTGGTCAGATAATCCTAAATTCCCCGCCGTGTTGGAAGCAGAGCGACAGGATTGTCTAAGACTAAATCCTGAACAATACGATCACATCTGGGAGGGTGGCTATGCAACCATCCTGGAAGGGGCGTATTTCGCCAAGCACCTTACCGAAGCCAAGCTCAAAGGAAGAATTGGAAGAGTATCTCCTGACCCTCTGATGGAAATCCGGTTGTTTTGGGATATTGGTGGAACAGGTGCGAAAGCAGATGCGTGCGCGATCTGGGCGGCTCAATTCGTTGGGCAAGAGATACGGCTGCTGACTTACTACGAAGCGGTTGGCCAGCCATTGGCGGCGCATTTGGAATGGTTGAGGTCTCAAGGTTATGGTCCGGGCAAAGCCTCCATCTGGCTCCCTCATGACGGACGAACGAACGACAAGGTTTATGCAGTCAGTTATGAGTCGGCAATCCGTGAGGCGGGTTATGGGGTAACGGTTGTTCCCAATCAAGGAGCGGGCGCTGCATCGGCTCGCATCGAAGCAGCCAGGCGCTTATTCCCCTCCTGCTGGTTCAACGAGTCCACCACCAATGCAGGGATTGAAGCGCTCGGCTGGTATCACGCGAAGCGCGACCCCAATAGAAACATCGGACTTGGCCCGGATCATGACTGGTCATCCCATGGCGCGGATGCCTTTGGCCTGATGTGCATAACCCATAAACCGCCTGGCAGCAGAAATACAGCGCCGATAAATTATCCAAAACTAGGGATCATATGAACTACACGGAAGCAATGGCACTTGAAGCGCTCAAGGCTGAAGTTCAAGCCATGAAAGCTGTGCTTGCCGAGATGATGCGCAAAGTCGAAGCGCTGGAAAAACGGAAAGCCGCCAAGTGAACGAACGCGACCTGCTGGGCTTGATCGGCCAATACGAAAAGTCCGCATTAGGATCAAACGTCAGCGTAGGGCCATCGGTGGGTGGTTATATTCAGCCGAACGGCCAGCAGATGACAACGCTGGAAATCGACCGGTACAACGCACTCAATGCGTATTTTGGCCGTCCATTGGGAAACGAGGTTGATAACCGCTCGCAGATTGTGCTGCCTGAACTCAGAGACACTATCGAATGGGTGATGCCGCAGCTGATGCGGATGTTCGCCGCCACCCCGAAAATCTGCCAGTTTGAACCTGTTGCGCCTGGTGATGAAGCGCAGGCCGATCTGGAAACGGAAGTAGTTAATGCGGTATTCATGAAGCAGAATGACGGGTTTTTCATCCTACATGACTTTTTCAAGGATGCACTGCTGCTTCGAAATGGCTATGCAAAGGTCTGGTGGGAAGAACGCGAAGAAACAGAGCAGGAGAACTACACCGGATTAACCGAGGACGCAGTCACCGAACTACTTAACCCCGAGGATGAATCCACGGTAGAGGTGATTGAACAGGACGAAACACAATCCCCTTTCGGGCCGATGTTCTCCCTGAAAATACGCCGGACATTCAAAAAAGGGCAGATCAAAGTCCAGTGCATCCCTCCGGAAGAAGTGCTTATCTCACCCAGAGCGCGGCACAAGATGGACGATACGCCATTCTTTGAGCACAAGACTGAGGTAAGCCGTTCCGATCTCAAGGAGCAGGGGTTTGATGCATCCCTGATTGATTCCATCACGGTCTCAAAACCTGACTGGCTGAATCTGATCAGTCTGGCGCGTGATGAAGTTGTCGATGAGCTTTCAGAAGATTCCCCCTCCGATAAAGCTTCCGAGTATGTGGATTTCCGCGAAGTGTATATCAAGGTGGATTTTGACGGAGATGGCGTTGCGGAACTTCGCAGGGTCTTCATTGCGGGTGATGTGATCATCGAGAACGAGGAATGCCCGGAACTTCCGGCAGCGTATTGCGCGCCGATTCGCATGCCTCACCGTCATGTCGGGATCAGTTACTACGATCTGCTGAATGATCTGCAGGTAATCAAGACTACGCTGTTCAGAAACGGCCTGGATAACATCTACCAGACCAACAACAAACGGACAGTGATCAACGAGAACAACGTCAACGTCGATGATGTACTGAACAACCGTCCAGGTGGTGTTATCCGTACCAAAGGCATCCCAGGCGAGGATGTGTTCTTTATGGAGACGGCTGGAGGAATGCTGGATCAGATCATTCCGGCGATGGAGTATGTGGATTCCATCCGCGAGATGCGAACCGGAATCGGCAAAGACACTATGGGCGTTGATGCAGACGCGCTGCAGGATGTGACAAAAGGCGGACAGCTTGCCGCGATGAGCGCAGCAGCCATGAAGGTTGAACTCGTGGCAAGGATGTTGGCTGAAGGTGTGAAAGACCTCTTCTTGAAGATTCACTCTGCACTTATTCGTCATCAGGACAAAGCGCTGGAAGTGGAAATTTCCGGCCAGTGGTCAAAGGTCGATCCGTCTCAATGGCGGAAGCGCAGTGCGGTATCGGTGAATGTCGGGCTAGGTTCTGGAAATCGTCAGGAAGCGCAAGGCCATTTGATGATGCTGTCTCAAATGCAGGAGAAGATCGCATCGTTTGGCTTGGTCGGCCCGAAGCAGGCGTATGAGACGTTCAAAGAAGGCGTGAGATTGTTGGGTTTTGAAAACCCGCAGCGATTCGCACTTGACCCCGACAGCCCAGAGTATCAGCAGCACATGGCTCAGCAGCAACAAGCGCCCAATCCGCAGATGCAGGTCGCCCAACTCAAAGCGCAATCCGCTGTTCAGGTTGAGCAGATGAGGACGCGGAGGACGCAGGAACAGGCGCAGATGGCCTCGCAGACTGATCTCGCCAGAATACAGGCCGATCTATTAACCTCTCATGCCCGCGAGCAAACGGCACGGATGCAGGCTCAAGCCGAGATGTCTCATGGGGGTGTTCAGGCTGCACAGGATCGGGAAATCGAAATTGCCAAGATGCAATCGGCTGAATATCAGACGCTGGTTAAGGTTATTGCGGAAATCGTATCTCAGCAGCTTAAACAAGACCCGTCGGTTAACGCAGGTCAGGTGCTTTCCAATGACGTGAGGACATTCCAGTGAGAGACAAGGTTTACATCGGCGCAGAGGCAGAACGCTTATTGGATTCGCCAATCTTCAAAGAAGCCTCCCAGGCAGTGCGTGACGGAATCATCTCGCAGATGACCAAGGTTCCCATCAAAGATGCAGACATGCATACCAAACTCGTGCTGACGTTGCAGTTATGGGAAGCCTTGGAACGTCACATTCGGAACATTGCGACAACAGGAAAGATCGAGCAATTCCAGATCGAACAAGAAGCCAAGCAATCCAAAATCAGGGAGATGTTCAGGTTCTAAACCGTGCCGGACGGTCTCCGGCTATCAGTGAAAGGTAAACACCATGGAAGCCACTACCCAATCGGGCGGGCAGCCTACTACATCCATCGAGGGGCAATTCGACTCATTATGGGATGCGGGGGCTTTTGATCTTGCAAACGAAAAGCCAAAACCAGAGGCTGTTGAAGCCCAGTCGGAAGATCGCGCAGATACAAGAACCGAACAGCCGCCCCAAGATGCCCAACAAGCAACACAGGAAGCCGAAGAGCCAGAAGGCCCCGAATATGAGTCGTTAGACCATTTCCTGACGGAAAACAAACTCGACCCTGAAAGTTTCAGGGCATTGCCGGTAACGGTAAAGATCGACGGCGAAACCAAGACCGTCCCGCTTTCAGATGTGATCAAGAGTTACCAGCTTGAATCGCATGTTCACAACAAATCCGCCCAGGTTGCCGAAGTTCAGCGACAAGTAGAGGCGGAAAGACAAGCAGCCAGAGAGATTGTGCGCCAGCAGTTGACGCAGAATCAGGCATTGGCTGACTTGGGCCAGCAAATGTTGACGCAAGAATATCAGCGCGTGGACTGGAACCATTTGCGAATTTCTAACCCAGCAGAGTATGCGGCGAAATTCACGGAGTTTCAACAACGCCAGGCGCAGATTACTCAGTACGTCCAACAAGTGCAGGGCCAGCAAGCGCAAGCTCAACAAGCGCAGCAACAAGACCTGGCAAGACTCGTGCAGATAGAGCGGCAGAAGATGCTGGAAATCGTTCCAGAATGGACTGATCCGCAGAAGTTCACCGCTGACGCAGAAGTGATGCAGAAGTATGCCAAGTCAAACGGATTCACAGAACAAGAGCTATCCAACCTTTTCGACCACCGCATGATGAGAATCCTTCACGATGCGGCGCGATATGGCGAACTCAAAGCAGCGAAGCCGGAAGCACTCAAAAAAGTTCGGGCAGCACCGAACCAAACGGCCAAACCAGGCGCAAGAAATATCAAGAATCCCGTCGAGGCAAAGCGCGCGCAAGTCGTTCAGCGCGTACTCAGCAATCCACGAGACTCTGATGCTCTCGCATCTGCGTTTGAGATGTTCGCAGCATAAATAATTTGAGGTAAACCAAAATGACTGTACCCGCAAATACGTTTCAAACCTACACGCAGACCAACATTCGTGAAGACCTGATCAATCTGATCTTCAACGTTGATCCTTTCAAAACTCCGTTGCTCACCATGGGCAAGAAAACCGAAGCCAAACAAGGCTACCATGAGTGGGACGTTGATTCTCTGGACTCCCAGAACCTCGCTAACGCGCAGGTTGAAGGTGATGACCCATCGGCTCTTACCATCACGCCTACCGTGCGCCATGGTAACTACGTGCAGACCTCCAACAAAGCAATCCAGATTTCCGGAAAGTCTCAAGCCGTGATTGCCGCAGGTGGTTCAAACAAGATGGGTTATCAGTTGCTGAAGAAATCCCGCGAATTGAAGCGCGACATTGAAGGCATCCTGACCAACAACCAAGCCAAGGCAGCAGGAACTTCTTCAACCGCAGCGCTTACTGCAGGCCTCCCTTCTTGGCTGGGTACCAATACCCAGTTCCAGATTGGTGGAACTCCGGCTGGAGCAAACCCTGCTACGCTGGATGGTGCCTCAACCCGTACCTACAACAGCGTCAAGGCGGCTGTGACGGAAGCGGAAGTCAAGACTGTGCTTCAGTCGATCTACAAGAACTCTGGCGATTCTCCGGAGTACTGTCTTCTGTCTCCTGCGAACAAACAGAACGTCTCAGCCTTTACCGGCCCTGGCACTCGTTTTACGCAGGTCGAAGACAAGACGCTGAAGACTGCGGTAGATGTGTATCAGTCCGACTTCGGCGAAGTCAAGATGGTGCCGGATATCTTCCTGGCAACATCGGGAGATATGTACTTCATCAATCCGGATTATGTCCGCGTGGCTTTCCTTCGCCCCTTCCAGACGCTGCCTTTGGCAAAGACTGGTGACAGCGATAAGAAAATGCTGCTGGTTGACTATGCGCTGGAACTCGGCAACGAGAAGGCGCACGGCGCGATCTACGACACCACGGGCTAAGCGGCTGTTGCTTGAGTAATGACGGGGGGCTTCGGCCCCCTTTTCTATTGGAGGGACAGATGGCAAATCCGACAGGCGTAGTGATACGTCAACAAAACGCAGGACAGAATCTGACGTTTGGCGCAGCTGCAGTGACATCAACCGCATTCGGCACACAAACCTATGCAATCCGAGTTTCCTGCATTACCGCGAACTGCCATATCAAGATTGGCACGGCTCCGGTCGCAGTCGCAACCGATATGCTGATCAAATCAACCGACCAGCCTCAATATATCTCCGTCAGGCCAGGCGAGGAACTCTCCGTTATTCAGGATGCCGCAGCGGGGGTGCTGAATGTCGTGGAGCTTACTGTATGACAGACACCACGCAATTCATTGATCACGCCGATGGTTCGCTGACGGTTTATCGGGAGCAGGACATCGAGCCCATCCTGAAGGCCAACGCAGAGCAGCGCGCAATGGAGTCTACTGCAAGCAAACGCGGTGAGTTTCATCATGTGATGCGTGTTCCCATGATCGTGATTGAGAAGATATGCGCGGAACATCATCTGAACTTCTTTGATAAGGATGATGCAAAGAAAGTCCTCCAGCTTTTGAAGGGCAACGAATTCAAGTATTTCAGGACGACTGATAAACCGATATGAGTACGTCCATCGTCAATTATTCGACACTGCAAACCGCGCTGGCGAACTGGATGCATCGGTCTGATTTAACGACTATCGTTCCCGACTTGATTGCGCTGGCTGAAATGCAGTTATCAGTCGATCTGGATACGCAATGGCAGTGGGCGCAAACCGCACTGACTACGACAGCGAGCAGTCAGATTCTAACGTTACCGTCCGATATCCTCGCCATTAAGCGCTTGACCGCTCTGGGCAACGTCAATTCCGTGCTGGTCTACATGCCGCCCGAGGCGTTTGACGCGACCTACAACGGCAACGATACCGGAATGCCGGAAGCGTTTACCATGCTCGGGATGACCGCCTCATTAGGGCCGATTCCTGATGCGGTATATTCAGTGAACTGCCTGTATAAGCAGAAAATCCCTGCGCTTTCCATAACATCACCTACCAACTGGCTTATTACAGCCTTCCCGAATCTTTACCTGTGGGGTTCTATCTTGGCCGCTCAAATCTATCTGCAAAACGATGAAAGAATGCCGCTGATTGTTGATCTTTACAGTAAGGCAGTCGCGCAGATGAATGACATTGAGTGGAATCGCGGCGGCTCTCTGACTATGGTGGTGCAATAATGGCTCTCGAAACTGGCGAATACATCGGCAATCTGGTTGCCACCAATCCAACGCCTTCTGATCCGAAATCACAAGGAGACGATCATCTCAGGTTGATTAAATCCACACTGCAAAACTCCTTTGCTGGCATCGAGGGGATGATTCTGGTATCAGGTGTTGAATCGGGCGCAGGGAACGCCTATACGGTGGCTTTAAGCGGCGAACCTACGACTCCTGCTGCCTACACGGCAAACATGGTTGTGCTGTTCCAAGCGACGCATGCGAATACCGGAAACTGCACACTGTCTGTTGCTGGAATTGCTGCTGCTCCATTGTTAGATGCGAATGGTAATCAACTTCCTGCCAATGCGATCTTGGTTAATTCAATCATCGTAGCTACATATATCGGCACGAACTTCTATCTGGTCTCGCCAGCAGGAATGGCCTCTCTGACCTCGCCTGCATTTGTTGGCACTCCTACAGCTCCTACTCCCGCATTGACGGACAACAGCACGAAGATTGCAACCACGGCATTTGCGGTTCAACTGGCTTTCCAAGCCGCGCTTCCCGCGCAGACCGGAAATGCGGGAAAATTCCTGTCCACCAATGGAACGGCGGCAAGCTGGAATTACCCCGGTCCCATCACACTAAATCCAACAGTGACGGCATCTTCCGTTCTTTCTGTAGGCGGATTGATGATCCCTGTAGTAATGTCAGCCGCTAACCAGACGATCACGCTACCAAGCGCAATAGGCATGCCTCTTGGGGCGCAATATCTGATAGACAATACAGTTTATTCAAAACAATTTACGATTCTTGATAGCACAGGAATACTGCTCGCCGTTATCCCCTCTGGAGCAACTGTCAGTATCTTTCTGGAAAATAATTCAACATCCGCAGGATTATGGGAATTCAACAATCAATCGCGGTTTGGGGAAATCTTGCAATCCGGATCAACTGGTACAGCAACAGTGCTATCTACCGATCAGGTTGATACCTACATTGGCATAGCATCGATGGGGTCTGGGAAATATTTTGTCACATGGGATGACAACACCAATCTTTATGGCGCAGTAATCACGGTTACAGGGGCTTCAATAGCGATTGGCGCGATAGCCTCTATGGCGGTTCCGTATGTAGGGATAGATTTTATAAATGCCTCCTATAGCGCTCAGAATGGCGTTATAACCTATTTTGCTGCGAGTACTGGCGCTGAAAATTATTTAGGGATAATCCCGTTCTCAATATCTGGAACTACAGTTACATTTGGCGCGACCTTAGTGATAACAACCGCAGGCACTGCGAATCAATTAGATAACAGCGCAGTCATGCTAACCAGCACTGCCGGAATTTATTGGCAAACAACTGGCACCGCAGGTGCAGGTCTGACGGCATTTACTACAAACGGCAGCGCAGTTACGATGGGAACAACCTTGGCGGCGCTTTCTACACTTCCTTCCGTATTTTCCCCTCTTTCAAGCACTACTGCGCTTTATGCAACATGTACAGGCGCATGGGTATTACAGCTTTCTAGTGGAACAGTGTCAAGTTTAAGCTCTGTTACATTTAGCAACATAGCATCAATCAGCATCGTCCAGCTGAGCGCGTCTACGTATCTGGCAGTTGGAATCCTTGGGGCTGTTGTCTTAACACTTTCAGGGAATACGGTCAGTGCCGGCCAATTTAATACAATCACTTTACCTGGTGGTGTTGGGGTAATCCCGGATTACAATAATTCCCTTGTTGCACTTTCATCAACAGAGGTAATCTTTGCCTTACAAACCAGCACCAATGCAGCTTATCTTAGATTGCTGATCAACGGCAATCAAGTGCTTCAGGATATTTTATATATCTCACCGATTGCCCCATTGGATATCCCGCTATATACGAATGCGACGAATACAATTCTAGCTTTGAGTAATTCCGGTAATTTAACGGCTACACCAATCACGCTTATCAAATAGGGCTGCACTATGAATATCATTTTGCGTAATTCAGATAATGTAGTGCTGTTCTCTGGAAACAATCTTTCTATGGATGGGGTTGGATGTTATGGCGACGGGTGGATATTCCATGGCTTGAATAATACGACTGCAACGCTTGTTCAGAATGTTACGCTTCCGATAGGCTGGACAGGTGGAGCTTGGAATTACATCAACAGCACATGGGGAATTGCTGACCCAGTAGCGTACAACAAAATCCAGCAAGGACTAGCTGTCAATCAGGCGCAATCTACCTTTCAATCACTTATTTCCGATGGAATCATTCTCACCTCAACCGGAACGCCTGCATTGAATGCAACCTACTCCACCACCGATACCGCGCAAAAGAACGTCAGCGTCGTGGTGACAGGGATCGCGGCTGGATTGGGATTACCTGGGGGCGGCACGACATTCCAATATCTTGACGCATCGAACGTCCCGCATTCATTCGATGCCTCGCACTTCACGGCGTTTGCTTCTGCGCTACGAAACTTCGTTTACAACTGCGAGATCACGCTGGCGACGATTCAGAATGGCGGAACGGCGACCTTTCCGAGCAACCTAGTCACGATTGCCTGAATATGGCATGGGTACAGGTTAAAGACGCTGGTAAGTTGGGCGTTAGCAAAGACCTATCTGCACACGAATTACCGCTAGGCGTGTGGACGGATGCGACCAATATTCGCTTTTTGGATGGGTATGCGTATCAAGCCTATGGGTGGGGGAGGGTGTATGGGAATATCCCATTAACGCCGCAATACATCCTGCCATGTGAAGTCTCTGGGAAGAAATATACGATCATGGCTGGAGCTTCACAAGTTCAGGCGGTCACGATTGTTGCGGGTGTAGCGACTTATTACAACCTGACACCAGCGAGTGCAAGAACCGGGACTACGAACAACTGGACAGGTACACTGCTATCTGGAATACCGATACTGAACGCTGCAGATGGTTCTCATTATCCGATGTTTTGGAACGAGAACACGGGAACCCCATTTTCCGATTTGCTGAACTGGCCTGCTTCAACCTACTGCCAATCCATAAGGGCTTTCAAGAACTTCTTGGTTGCGCTGAACGTCACGAAGGTGAATGTCAATTATCCGTATATGGTGAAGTGGTCGGACGCTGCGGCCCCTGGTAATCTTCCTGTGTCATGGGATCAGACGAACCCGATCTACCTCGCGGGTGAAGTGGACATTGCAGAAGGCGGGGATGTTGTTGTGGATGGCCTCCAGCTCCGAGACTCGTTCATCATCTACAAGGAAAACTCATTCTGGCGCATGGATTTTATCGGCGGCACACAGGTATTCGGATTTACGAAAGTCTCAGACACCACGGGAATCATGAACAAGAACTGCGCTGTCGAGATGAACGGCCTGCATTTCGTCCTCACTAATTCCGATGTTATTGTTCATGACGGCGTTTCAGAGCCTCAATCCGTCCTCGATAAGCTGACGCGAAGATACTTGTTCCAGAATATTGATTCTGCCGGATTTGGACTTTGCTTTGTGGTGAAAAATCCATTCTTCAATGAAGTGATGGTGTGCTATCCCTCCATTGGCGCGACTTCGTGTGATTCGGCAATGGTATGGAACTACAAGGATTCCACCGTTTCATTCCGCAGCCTTCCGAGTGCCAACCATGCGGCTTATGGGCCTGTAAATAATGGCTTGTCAGGCGACTGGAATCAGGATAACGATTCATGGGCATCTGACTTAACCGCATGGAACGGACCCGACTTCGTGCCGGATATGGCTTCCGTGCTGATCGCGTCGAATGATCCGGCAATCTATTTACTGGATGCTTCATCTTCACAGAACGGAACGGCGGTTAATTCATCGCTTACGCGCCAGGGATTGGGTTTTGATGATGACGAAACCATCAAATTAGTGCGTGGAATACGACCAAGAATTACCGGAAACGACGGTCAAACTGTCAACGTCTTAGTGGGGTGGAATAACACTTCTCCGTATGACCCTCCTAGCTGGAGTGCGCCTGTCCCGTTTACGATAGGGTCGCAGATACCCGTCGATTGCATGGTCTCTGGACGATATATCGCCATTCAGTTTGCATCAGGAAGCGCATCTCAATGGCGACTGGATAGCTATGATATAGACGTGGTGCCAGGGGGTAAATGGTAATGGTGGCGACCAGTAACACGGCGTTCTTTTCACCGGATACCGTTCCTCCCGACCCAAAGGACATGCGCCGGTTTCTGACGACGCAACTGGCAAGAATATCTGCAGCCGTCAATCTTCTTGCAGCCGGACACATAGACTTAACTTCAGTTTCCCCAGGTAAACCCAGAAACGGGGATATCAGAATTGCTGACGGGGTGAACTGGAATCCAGGGTCGGGAGAAGGCCCGTATTGGTATAACGGCGCATGGGTTCCTTATCAGGCGAACAGCAAGACGATCATCAACAACAATGCATCGGCCTCAGTTTCGGTAGCAACCAATTATCTAGGCTTTACTGGAACGAACGTTGCAACACTGACGGTCAATTTCCCCGCTGCATCGCCAACGATTGATGGAATGCGGATAACGGTATTTTCGCAAGCGGCAATAACAACTTTGACGCTGGCATCCTCTGGGGCGACGTTTATAGCCGCTCCCGCGTCTTTAGGTGCTAATGGGATAACCCGATTCATCTACGACCACGCAGGCCTGCTATGGCTGCCGATTTGATCGTATGGCGCACTGATTCCCTATCAGATCGAGGTAAAGAATTCATTGCGCTTGCTTGTGAGCGAACTGCGCAAACCGTCGATGATGTATTGAATGAAGTCACTCAAAACAGAATGCAGGCATGGGAAATCAAGCTGGTGGAATTGCCTGTCTGTGCGTATCTCACCCGCATCCATACTGCCACCAAAGCGACCTATCTGGAAGTGGTGGTGATGGGGGGGTCGGGGATAGAGGATTGGGAAAATCTTGCACATGAGGCCATCATCAAGTTTGCCAAAGATAACGGCTGCGCATGGATTGAAATGACCGGACGCGCCGGATGGAAGAAAAAAGGCATCCGCAGAGGATGGAAACAGAAAGCAATAGTCATGAGACTGGAGTTATAAAATGGGCGGATCATCACCAGCAGGGAACACAACGAGTACAACCACCCCGTGGCAGGGCGCGATCCCCTTTATGCAAGGCGGACAAGGCGTTGCGGGAACAATGCCTCTGGCTAATCAGCTCTATGGGCAATCCGGATGGAATCCACAGATGCAGACTGCCGCAAACAACTGGCAAAGTGACATCTTCAACTCCGCTATGCCTATTTCCGGCAATATGATGGGAACCGGATACAATATGACGAACGGCTCAAACAACACCAATATTTCGCCGGTTTCCAATCATATCACCGCGCCGCCTATTGATTTAACGGGAACGTTGAACGGGATGGGCGCTGCAAACCCTACGCAAGCGGATGCACAACTGCTTTCCGGACAAGTCTCTCCAACCATGACAAATGCTATCGGGAATGAAGCCAATTCCATGTATGGGCAGGCAACGCAAAACCTGATGCAGCAGGTTATGCCGCAGCTCAATGAGCAGGCAATTGGCGCGGGCGGCTATGGGGGGTCAAGGCAAGGAATCGCCCAAGGGCTGGCGCTCTCCAATATGCAACAGAACCTGGCACCTTCAATCGCCGGAATGTATACCAATGCCAATCAGACCGCGCAAGGACTGCAAGGGCAGACGGCAAACAATCTGACAGGGATTGGAGGAAACATTGCGACGCAGAATGCCGCCAACAGTCTCGCGGCCCAGCAGGCGAATGCACAAATCGCAATGCAGAACAACGCGCAGGCAATAGATCAGTCGCACAACAACAGCATGAATCAATTGCTTGGTGCGCAGTTGGGAGCGCAGGGCTACAATCAGCGAATGAATGCGCTGCAAACCGGCATGACGCTGACGCAAGCACCGGCTAACTACAATTGGAGCAACCTGAAAAACTTCAGCGGGATTGTCAATGGAACCGGAGCGCTGGGAGGAGCACAAACGCAGCCGTACTTCCAGAATCAAACATCAAATCTGGCCTCCTTGGGATTGATGGGTGCATTGGGTTATGCCGCTCTTGCGGCTTAGATTTGGAAGTCAATAAGCAGACCTGTTCCAAATCAATCATTCTTACTTATAAGGCATTATCATGAATCCTAATCTCGGTTTTTTACAATCCCCGCAATTCGCAGGACTGACGGCAGGCATGAATATGGCAGGGCAGATGCAGAACCAAAATCCCTATCAGCCGCAGCAATTAAACCCCATGCAGATGATGCCGTTAATGTCGCTGCTCCATGGAATGCCGCAGGGCAATATGCAGCCAGGAACGCCGCCTATGCCTAACCTGCCGATGCCAGGAAGCAATATGCCTATGGGTGGGATGGGTGCGCCGTTCAATCAGTCTCCGCTTCCAAGCAACTACCTGAATATGATAGGGCAGCAACCTCAATTCATGGGAGGTTAATATGGGTCTATTCGATTTCAACACCTCAGGCCCAATGGGGCCGATGGGTGATCCGCGGTTTATGGGCCTGATGGGCCTTGCGTCTGGATTGGCACAAGCGGCTGCTCCTTCGCGGCTTCCGGTGCCTCTGGGTATGGCGGCAGGTCAGGGAATGCAAGGAATGATCGGCGGATATAATCAAGGCTTGCAAAACGCCATGGCGCTGCAGAAGTTCTCCATGCTGCAGAGCTTGATGAACGGACAGCAGCCAAGCCAGGGGGTTGATCCGTCTGCCGCTTTGCAGCAGTCCGCGCAAACCCCTTCTGCCGGATTGCCTGGCGCAATGATGGGAGACGGATCTTCCCCATCTGGTGCAGGGCCCACAAAATACGCCGCGTCCCTATTGCCGACTTCTGCACCACAAAGTACCGGATATGCTGACTCACTTCTATCTGATCCAACACTTGCGCCCACCATGAAGCGCATGCAGATATCCAGCCTGTTAGGTATTCCCGATCCGATGGATCAGGTAATTCTTCAGGGCGCGGTTCAAGCAAAATCGCCCACGGATATCATGAAGAATATCACCGCGATGGGGATTGATCCAAACAGCACACAAGGAGCGGCACTACTCAATTACTCGATGAACAAGCCCGTCAATGTAAGGGGATTTGGTTACATGGATGCCAATGGAGCGCATCCCTTACCAACCAACAATATCCCTGGAACGATGCCTGTGCAGATGCCTGGCGGAGGATGGGGTGTCGAAAGCCTCCCAGGTGCGCCTGCAGCCATCCAAACAAACACCGCTGCACAGACAGTCGGCGCAGGCAAGGGCGTTGACGGGCAGGGAAACCCCGTACCACTGACAACTCCCGTTGCGACCCCAGCCCCCTTGAGAAACAACAACCCAGGAGCATTGATGCCTGGTGGACAGTTGGCGCAATATCCCAACATGCAAACCGGGCTGTCGGCCCTTGATCAAAACCTGCAAAGTTACGGAAAGCAGGGGGTCAATACGCTATCAGGAATCATCAATAAATGGGCTCCTCCTAGCCAGAATAATACGCAAGCCTACATCAATGATGTTTCGTCACGGCTCGGTATCAAGCCCGATCAGCCGCTTGACATGACTAACCCAGCACAAAGGCAAGCTTTGTCCACGGCAATCATGCTGCATGAAAACGGCCCGTCTGCCGTGTTTAATTCACAGCCTCAATCCACTCCCCCTGTGTACGGTGCTGCCCCTCTTGGCACAGTCGAGAAGGCCAACGAGAATGCCGAGCAGAACGTCAAGATCGGATCGAAGTATTACGACAACGCCACGCAGGAAGCGCAGAATCTCGGTGTTTATAGACAAGCCTTAAATGGCATGTGGAATCTGGCGAATGATCCCAATGCTAAGTTTGGCCCAGGCACTCCGTATGTGGCGAGAATGAAAGCGCTGGCAAGCAATATTCCTGGTGTAGATTTGTCAGGCGCGCAAACCTCTCAGGATGTGATGACCAAACTGGCAAACTTCATGGGAATGTCTCAGCTCGGACAAGGCGCCGCAACGGGAACGGACGCGCAACTGAATACCATCCTGCATTCTCTTCCAAACGGAGAAATGACGAGTCAGGCCATGAAAGATGTTATCCCTTTATTGGTATCTCAACTCGATGTAAAGCAGGCCAGAGCCAACATTGCCAACAACGTGAGAACATCCAACAATGCAGACTTTTCGACACTTCCAGACAAGATCAGCCAGTTCAATAACGCTGCTGATCCCGGTACGGTGAGCATAGGAATGAAGCTGAACAGTCTGCAAGGAAAAGACCTGCAGAACTATCTGGGTCAACTCCAGACCCACTACGGGCAGCAGCAATTGCCGAATATCATGTCAAGGGTCAAGCAACTTGATGCAATGGGAGCCTTTCACCAATGAGCGGGATTGACTGGAAAACCATTGATGCGACGGTAGGCGCTCCAACGGCTCCGCAGGGTATAGATTGGAATGCCGTCAATGCCGCAATGAATGCTCCGCAGACTCCATCGCCTCAAGCCGCCCCGCAACCGATGCCGCAACAAGGGATGGGAAGCATTCTGTCGAATATCGGGATGGGCGCTCTCAAGGGCGCATCGGATATTGGTTCAACGCTACTCTGGCCTCTGGACGCATCTGGTATTACCGGCATGACTCACGATGCCAGGAAGGCTTCCCTGGCGCAGTTCTATCAGCAGAATGCCGATCCTTCGTCTCTGGCTTTCAAGGGCGGAAACCTTGCATCGACGGTTGCCGGAACTGCCGGGGTCGGAGGACTGCTTGGGGCTGGATTGAAAGCAGGATCCTCTCTTATCCCAGGAGCCGCAGATTATGCTGCTCCTTTAATCAGCTCTATCGAATCTGGCGGGATATCGCTGGGCCAAGATGCCGCGCCCACGATAGGCGGGAGAATTGCGCAAGCGGCTACCCGCGCAGCGGGTGGAGCAATCAACGGTGCAGCGACGGCAGGTTTAGTAAACCCTCAAGATGCCGGAAGCGGGGCGATTGTGGGAAGTGTTCTTCCGGCTGGCGCAAAAATCCTTGGATCAGTAGGTAGTTCGCTTAAATCCATCGCGCAGCCCTTCTATAACCCACAAGGTGCGGCTCTGGACTCCATCTCAGGCTTTGTGAATTCGCCTATACAATGGAGAACCCCGGGAGGACCGTTACAAGCCACAGCGGATCAGCTGACCGATAACCCAGGGATTGCCGCTGCATCCAAAGCGCTGTTTAACACGCCGGAAGGTAAGGTCGCGCAGGCTGGACTTCAAACGCAAAATAATCAGACTGCCTGGAATCTGATTAACGGGGTCGCGGGTTCTGATGCAGCCGTGCAAGCCGCAAAGAATGCACGAGCAACAAATGCGGCGAATTTCTGGAATCAGAACGCGAGCGTACAAGTTCCTGTTTCCGGCCTGCTGGACAATATCGGCGCGATGCAAAAAACCGCCATTGGCATGAATCCAACAGTCAGGAATGCGCTCTCCGATATCTCAGGAAACCTGCAAAAATCCGCCCAAGATGGGGTGGTGAATGCAGATGTTCTGGATCAACTTCGCCAGAACACCAATAAATATCTCCAGCAATACGCGCCAAATGGCATTGTAGGCTCGCAGGAGGCGGTGGGTCTTGATCCGTTAAGGCAGCAGATCACCGACACGTTATCGGGCAGCGTTCCGAACTATCAGGGCTACTTGAACCAATACGCGCAGGACTCGGTACCCATCAATACGATGCAACTGGGAAGGAATCTACAGGACAAGCTCGGCAAGTCGGCGGCGGGTCTTGATACGCTGCCAAATATCACGCCAGCCGGATACCGTAACGCACTGGCGCAGCAGCTCAAAACACAACGATTCGGCATTGATCCGCAGACGCAACAGTCGCTGCTTGATCTGGCGCAATCCTACAAACAGCAACAAGCTGGGGCGGCGGCAATCAAATCAACCGGCTCTGACACTATCCTGAATCGCAACCTCGCGGGAAAAGCGTTATTCGGAGGGGATTTCAGCGGAAACCCCAACTTCATGACCGGAATCGGAACGGTCGCGGGGGCGCATTTGGGTGGCCCTTTCGGTGCACTGATGGGGTCTGGAGTGGGTCGGTATGTTGGTGGGTTAATGGGGAATGTCGGGCAGAACGTCAGCAAAGAAGGAGCGAATTTGATGATGAACCCCGATCTGCTTCAACAACTCATGGCTAGACCAGCCGATAATTATATGGGGCTGATGCCGGTAGGAAGAGCTGCATTGATTAACGCCACCAGCCCATAAATCCACCCTTCGAGCAGTGGGAACGGTCTATTCCAGTCATAGCTGCATTGATTAACGCCACCAGCCCATAAATCCACCGATGAAAGCCAGCGCCCACACGATGCCTAGCTTCCACAGCATAAATTCTAGCAGAATAGAGTGATGTTCCATTAAGTCAGTATCTGGCCTAATCTCATGAATGTCAAGCCGCCTTCGGGCGGTTTTTTATTGCCAAAAAAATAAGGAAAACCGAATGAATGACGCTCAAGCCGAACGCTTAACAGTGGCAGAAATGAAAATCCAGCAGCATGAAAAGCTGCACGAGGAAACGGCAAAGATGATCAAAGCCATCAGCGAAGGCGTGGAAGCGCTGGTCCGGGCGGAAGTGAGGCGGGAAGCTGACGTACAGACCTTTGAGCGGATATTCGCTGAGATTGCGAAAGTTCGCAGCGAGAACAAAGAGAACAACGACACGATCAGGGCCGAGATCGAGAAGATCAAGACAGAGATTTCGGAATACAAAACTCAGCAGAGCTATAAGGAATTGAAGGCGTATCAGGGAGTGGTCTGGAAGGGCATCAGCCTTGCAGGTCTTGTCATCGCATCCGTGGTCGCAGCCCGCTTGGGCGCGCACCTCTTGGGCTGATGACGTGAGCCTCCAACAAGCAACAACATTCACGCTTAAGGCCGAGGGGCGATATACGCCAATCGACGGCGGCACGATGTATGGGGTTACTCAGGCGGTCTATGACGATTACCGCGACTCTGTGGGGCTACCAGAGCAAAGCGTCGCCCTGATCACGATGGACGAAGTGCTGAACATCATGCGCGGTCTCTACTGGACACCGGCGGCCTGCGACAAGCTGCCGACGAAGATTGGCATAGCGCACTTCGATTTTGCGTACAACCACGGCGCGCACGGTGCGAATGTGGTGCTGCAAGGGGTTCTTGGCGTAGTGCAGGACGGCATCATCGGGCCGGAATCAATTCACGCAGTCGTGGCCGCAGAACAGATCAACCTGCTGGAAAAATATCTGAATGCGAGGCGAGATTGGTACAGAGCTGACACAGCACAAACGGAGTATCTCAAGGGCTGGCTGAATCGGGTTGACGCGTTGCAGGCGTACTTGGCAGGCATCCCATGAGCGACATCATCGACGATGCGTGCGATAGGGAAGAGTTTGACCGAGGACTTGCACTGCGAGTCAGAAAACCAGAATACCACTTGCGTCCGATGGGTCTGTGTCATTGGTGCGAGGCTCCGGTAAGAGACAACGAAGTGTTTTGTGGCGTTGAGTGTCGTGACGATTTCGAGCGCGATCGTGAATTGAAAAGAAGGGCTGGATGGTTATGAGCGTTACCGAGATACACGACCTGAAAGACACGTTGCACGTCGAGGTAGAGACGCCTGGGCATGACCCGCGAGGCGCGGAGTCGGAGCTGTTCAAGCGCACGAAGGCGGAACTATACAAGGAAGCGCACCCTAACTTCAACCCAATGCCGGAGGCAGGACGTTGTTTTATCTGTGGCAAGACCGAGCAAGAGCTTAGCGAGCCGCTGGAAGCCCACCACCTCGGCATCGAGTGGAGCTTTGCGAACGCGCCGATTCTGTGGGACTTGGTTGCGCTGGATTTTCCGGCTTTCGATTGGAAGAACTTCGACAAGTCAAAGCCGATGGATTTTGTGGACGACATGCAGGCGCAAGGAATGCTGCTGTGCAAGAAGCATCACACCGGCTCCGATGAGGGAATACACAACATGCCTTTCGGCCTTTGGCTGATGCAGCGGTATTTGGTGGACGGGTATAAATTCAGTGCTGTTGAAACAATTTCACACGGGGGCAAATAATGTCAGATTTCGGATTTTACTTTTTCGGGCTGGTGGTGATGCTGGTCATCGGTGTGGTTGCGTATGTTCTCGATAAAGAATGGGGAGATGAATGATGGACTTGAAAATATTCTGGACGCACTGGGTTATCGGCATCTGCGCAGCAACGATATGGGCGTGGGGTGATCGGCTTGGTGTGGCTTCAACTTTGCAGACCTACGCGGCCTACACACTTCCGCTGCTGATCGGGCACGCCGTGGGGAAGTCGATGATCGACAAGCCTGCACCTCCTGCTGTAACTCCTGACGTTACAACGCTGCCAGTTGTTCCGACAATTCCCGTTGTGCAAGATCAGCCTCCGGTGGCCTGACATGAAACACATCATTCTATGCGGCCTCGCCATAATCGCCTGTTTGAATCTGTCCGGCTGCGGTGCAGTAAACACAACCTACGGCGGGTTGATGACGCAAGGCATTCAGGACTATGCAGGCGCGAAAGCCAACATCCAAAAGACTGATGACATGAAGCTGCAAGCGTGGGTCGATACTGCGTGTGCAGTGAATGTCGGCGCATTGCAACGGGCCGTGTCGGTGACGGGCAATCAGTCCATTGCCAATGCTGTGTTTACGGCTTGTCCTGTGCCAGGTGTCGGTGTTGCCTCCAACGGCATGACCGGCCAGATGCAAGTGCAGACCTTTGAAATGCCCTCGGTTCGACAGGCATTGCAACAGGCTCAACCTGTTCAGCAACCCGTACAGTCGGTTCAAGTTGCACCTGTCATCGCACCCGCACCTCCGGTCGTATTACCAAAGCCAAGACGCAGGGTTGTGACGAGAAAGCCCGTACCGGCTCCAATACAGCCCGTTATCGCGCCCGCGCCAGTTCAGGTGATACAACCTGTTCAACCCGCGCCGACAACGCAACCTACACCCGTTATACCGCCTTCCGGATTACCGCAAGGCGCAGCATTCCCGTGAGCGACCATTGGGCCCTGGCCAAGCTCTGCCAGCAGTCATATGGCGAATCCTCATTGCCCGTGCAGACGATCTCGGGCGTGGTTTTCGCCGTTGTCGGCAATACCATCGTATTCCGTGGCTCCGAATCAGAGCAGGACTGGCTGAGGGATTTCGAGGCCTCGCCGGTGATGCATCCTCAGCTGGGCATGGTTGAGGACGGATTCCTGAAGGGCATGCAGGATGTATTCCGCTGGCTGCGCGTATCTGGCCCACCGAACCCGATCATCACCGGGCATTCGCTCGGCGGTGCGCATGCGGCGATCCTTGCCGCTCTATACTCCGCGAATGACATTCCGTGGCGCGAGCTCGTGACGTTCGGCTGCCCGCGCCCCGGCTATGCTCAACTGGCAAAGATTCTGCAGGGCAGCGGAAAGCCGATGACGGCCTACCGCAATGGCAAAGACATAGTGCCAACTGAACCAAGAGCATTCCTGTGGTGGGCATATCGTTCATATACCGACTGGACGCGCATTGGAAAAGGCGATGATGAGTTTTCCGATCACATGATTCAGAACTACATCAACGCGCTGGAAAACAATTTGACCGCTTGACATCCTCCCCTGCCTAAAGGCAGGGGATTCCTACTGCCTCTACCCCGGAATGGGGTAGATAGCTTCGGTGAGTTCCTGTTGCTGACGACATTACCGCATCGTTCACTTG
>JAEHJW020007260.1_pt1 | contig 30813 bp, 35 predicted proteins | sample 9271431 | NCBI WGS metagenome assembly JAEHJW02 | reverse complement strand
TCGATTGCGCTCCCAGTCGTCGGCATCCCCTCCATCGCCAATGTCTGCTCGATAAAACAGCGCGCCATCTTCCGAGTCCTGCGCCCATGATTCGCGCACCCAAAGCCGGTCGCCAACTTTGCCGAATCGGCAATCTTCAATGATCCGCACTTTATCGGTTGGCCACTCCCTTAACTCGCGTCCATCGCGTCGTTCGAACATGAGCGATCCCCATTTATACTGTATGGGTTGAGGCGTCACGATCCGCCGCGTTTGCGTTTTTCGGCCATCCAGGATGGCGCGCACCATCGGCGAAGAGAAACTTATCGGGCGCCCATTTGTTGGTATGTCCCGGATCGGGCGACGCTGCCGGGCTCCGGGTCGTTGGCTGCTCGGTGCCAAATTACCCTCCGCGCGCCTCTTTTTTAGGTGCCTGAAAAGTGTCGACTCGGCCATTTTTATGCCAGTCTCTGCCTGCGCCTGCCCGATGGCCTCTATTCCTGTTGCGCCGTCCATATGTATATCGATTGCTCGGTTCAGTGCATATGTCCATCTGCGCCTATAGTCGGCCACGATGGGCTTGATGTCGCTCACCGTCACGTCCCATCCCCACGCAGACAGGGCGCGGCGGATTTTGACGACACCGTACCCATCCTGGCAGAAGTCCACGACTGCGGCGCGCAGATCAGATTCAGTTGGCTTCATGGCGTCACCTCCTAGAACGGTATGTCGTCGTCGAAGTCGGCAGGCGGCATCGGTGCCTTGCCAGATTTCGCGTCGGCGTAGGAATTGCGGCCGCGCGGTGCGGCCTGGGCCTCATCTTCCGGTGCTGCCGGGCCGTTGCGCGAGTCGCCCAGCATCTGCATCGTGTCGGCGACGATCTTGGTGGTGTAGCGGTCCTCGCCGGTCTGCTTGTCCTGCCACTTCTCGGTCTGCAGCTTGCCCTCCAGGTACACCTTGCTGCCCTTGCGCAGGTACTTTCCGGCGATCTCGGCGAGCTTGCCCCAGATGGTGACGCTGTGCCATTCGGTGCGTTCAGTCGGCTGCCCGGTTGCCTTGTCGGTCCAGGTCTCGCTGGTGGCGACGCGCAGGCTCGCAACGGCGGCACCGCTGCCGGTGTAGCGCACCTCCGGGTCGGCTCCCATCGCGCCCACGATTATGACTTTGTTGATTCCTCGCATGGTATTGCCTCTCACTTGGTCGTCGTCTGCAGGCGGTGATCCGCCCAGGCCATGTGCAGCAGGTGGCCGCACTCATTGAGTCGGGACCAAACGCGGTCGCCGACGCAATCCCTCAAGCTCTGCTCGTCAAAATTGCTGATCAGGATCAGCGGGCGCAGCGCGTCATGTCGCCTGCAGATCAAGTCGGCAATCACCATCTGCTCATGCTCACGGCCGCTACCAGCCCCCACCTCGTCCAGCACCAGCAGGTCATAGCCTGCATATCGAGTCAGAATGTCGAGATCTGTTTCTTCGGACCCTGACCCGTAACTGCGCCTAACTTCCATCACGATGTCACGCGCCGTGGCGTAGCGCACTCTGTGCCCGCGGCAGCAAAGGTCTGTCAGCACTGCGCAGGCGAGGTGCGTCTTCCCGGTGCCGGTTGTTCCCACCGCAACCAGCTTTGCCCCCTTCGCAAGCACGCGGTCGAAATTCTGCGAGTATCTCGCAAACGTGGCGCGGGCCTGCTCCTGGTCCTTCGAATCGGCGCGGTAGGTTTCGATCCTGGACGCCTGGTACATCGGTGGGATGCGAACTGCGGCCAAGCGGCGCTTCAGAGCTTCCTGGCGGTCTGCGGCCGCCTGGCGGTGGTTGATTTCGGCAATCTTTTCTTCAGAACAGATCGGACATCCAAGCCATCGCCCGAAAATTTCCCGATTCTGATAGGTCCCGTGCTTCTCGCACGTCCCAGGTTGTGTTTTGAATTCGAGCAATCTCATATACCCTCGGGCCAGTTGTTGATGGCGGCGGTTTTCAGCCAGTCCTGGTCAGCGATCCCGGAATGGATCGCACCTCGGCGCGGAGGTCGTGCGGTCGCTGCGCGCGAGCCGTTGAACTTTGCTGCGTTGCGTATCCATGTCATCAAACCGGCCGACCAGTCCTTGAATGTTGTGCCGCGGGCGCGGTGGTAGTCCTTGAACGCCTCGAATTCGGTGACTAGGTTGACGCCCAGCTCCTGGGCTTTGGCTCGGTGGGTGTCGTCCGGGGTGAAGTCGGGAGGTAGCTGACGGGCGCGCTTCGTTTGCGGCTCGCCGCCCAAATCTTTTGTCTTATCTTCTCTTATCTTATCTTCTCTTATATATGGCAACTGCTTAGCACTTGCTAGCACTTGCTTGGCACTTGCTTCGTTGTCCTTGGATTTCAAAGACTTAGCCTTGCCGCCCGCGCTGCCGTTCGCTGCCTTTCGCGCGCGCTCAGCATCCTTGTCGGTGCGTAGTGTATGCAGCTTTTCGTTGATCAATACCCCGTCGCCGGCAGGCTCAAAGCACTTGCTTAGCACTTGCCAAGCATCTGCCATGACCTCTGGCGGACAGCCGCAAATGTCGGCCAGCTTTTCGATGTCGTCGGGGATGAAACCTTCTGCCCAGCACTCGTCGAGCAATTCTCGATAGATTCCGCGCTGGATGTATGTCATACGCTGGACCGCGCGGTTGGCTCGCCAATCCTGCCAAAACCACTTGTAATAGGGCAACGCTACGGACATAAGTCCTCCGGTGCAGATCTCCGTATAAGGCACTGGAAAGCCCCGGAGTTGGCCTTGTCAGCAGGGGATCAATCCTGCCTATCCAGTGCGCTGATAATGCCCTTGTTTTGAGGACGATTCAATACTGCCTGGAATAGCAGGTATTCATTCAGATCGCGCCATATTTCTCTCGCTCCTCGATGTCGACGATCAGCCTGTCGATATACCATCGAGCCTTCCGGAGCGACTCAAGACCTCCCTTATATCGCGCGCGCCACACGTACTTGATCACGTTGCCCTTGCAAAAGCCCGCGAATTCATCCGGGGTCATGGCGGCCTGGATCGCATCAATGCACTCGATATCGCCCTGGTTATAGTGGTCTGGACTGTTGACGGCGTCGCTCCCGTTTCCGGATGTTGCATCTAAGATCCGAATGTTCAATGACTCTCTCCTGTCGTCGCTGATTATTGGTAATAAAACGCGCACCTAGATTTCATGCGGCTTTTCTATGTTTTGCTCGCCACTTTCTCGCCACACCATTCCTATTTTTTCAGCGATGCGCTGCTGGCCGGTGACAGCCAAATCGAGGTTCTTCTCGAGGTATTTCATCGTTGTCATCGGGTCCTTGTGGCGCAAGACGCGCTGAATTGTCTGTATTGGCACACCTGCCTCGCTCAGCATGGTGGCAAAAGTCCCACGCAATCGATGCGGAGTCAGGCGACCAAGTCCAATGGCTTTGTTCGCCTGCCGCATGGCATCGCGCGCGAAGCCCTCTCTCAACATCGCGCCGTCATCATCTGGCGCGATGAGTCCAGAATGACAGCGCTTCTCATGCAGTATTTCGAGCAGCCAATCGGGCATCGGAACAGGATCTGCCTCGCGCCCCTTTGTGATGCCTGGCGTATATGTTCGACGCTCCCAATCAATCCACTCCCATCGCGCTGACGCGGCCTCTGATGCACGCAACCCCAGGGCAAGCATGAGTCTCACAGCTAGGCCAACGGACGGCGTGGTCGCTGCATTATCGAGCTCGTGCAGCCATTGTTTTGTCGATGTCGCTGGAAGGATGACTCGAGGCTTGCGCTGCACTTTGAGCATCCTGACGCGCCACGGCAACATGGGGATGACTTCGCGCTTGACGGCCCAGTTCATGACAAGCTTGAGATATGCCAGCCACTGATTGACCGATGACGGCTCATGATCTATGAGGTGAGCGTTGCGCGCCTTCTCAACGGCTGCTGTCGTGATCTTATCGATTGGCAAGTCGGCCAGATCATAGAGGTGTAGGCGAGCAAATGTTTTGACACTTGATGTGTGTCTCTTACTGACGACCGACGCGTTGACGTCGATCCATTGCCAGCAGAGATCCCGCAGTGTCGGGACAGGGCTCTTTCCACGGGCCCAGACCTTCGTGTCCTCGTAAACTTTCGATGCTATGGCATCGGCTCTGGACTTAACCGACTCCCGTGTACTGCGTTGCACTCGCACGCCATCGACCTGAAATCGGTAGTGCCACACTTTACCGACCTTGATGAGCTTGTAGGCCATAGTCAGTCCTCGAGGATGATTTGCATGCTGACGGCGATCTTGACGACGCGCGACTGCTCATAGCCAAAAATAGTGCGCAGATTTCGCTGGGCAGCGCGGGCCGCATGGCGGGTACGAAATATGGCCACCCGCATGCCATCCTGACAATCTGCCAGACCATACTCGCGCACCTCCCGGAACAGGATCACACCAGCAAGGACAGGACTGTTATGGCCCGACAGACAAAGGCGTATTGCCCATGCGTGCCGGATCTCGTTCATGACGGCTCGGCCTCGAGTTGCTTTCTGTGGTCGTAAATGTCGCTGAGCCCAACTGCACCAGCGGCCAGCACGACCAGAACCTCTGCCATGCGAGGCCGTGGGAGCGTCGATCCGTGAAGCCACTGATAGACAGCGGCCGTTGTGCAGCTTTCGCCGCGTGCATTGATATCATCGCAGAGCCGCGACACCGTATAGGCACGAACCCATGCCCCAAATTTTGTTTTTGCCCACATCTTTACTTTCTGCATTTCATCCCTCCGATTGATCAGAAAACACACATCTGCGCGCCCGCGCACATGTAACAACACGGGTAACACAACCTTAATTTGTAGGGGATCAACTTCAGCCGCTGCGTGCATCGTTCGCGGCAAGCAGTCGCTTAATCATTTCTAGCCGCTTGTCGGACAAGTTGCGGTGCATCGCGTTGCCGGGAGGCAACCGCCAGGACTGCACGGTCTTGACGGACACGCATGCAAGGTCGGCCATCTGCTGATTCGTCATTCCGTGCTTGGCCATCAATCGCTTGAGATACAACCTGTTGTTCTCGTTCACGCCATCACCTCGTCGATTGCTTGCAACAGGCTGAAGCGCCCGCGCCGCAGCAGCTCGCCAACTTCCGTCCAGCCATCAACACAATGGGCAAACCAGCGCCCGTTGCGCACCTCGATTTCGCTGATCTCGCGTCCAGTTGCGCGAATAATGATCATCCGCAGACGATACTGGCTTTTTTTTTCGTTATTCTGCATGGCGGCTCATCCTTTCCCACAATTCACTCGCGATCTTTTCGGCCTCAACCATCGCAAGCGATGCGTAGAATCTCGCGCGGTCCTCGTTGCGCTCATCTAGGCAGATTCTCGCCAGCGATGCGCACAGTTCAAGATTTGTGAGTTGCCCAATAAGATCGTCCACAAGTCACCCAACCAGCAGCATGATGTAGGCGAATGCATAAACGAACACGCACGCAATGGATGCCACAATCAACGCTTTAATCCACTCGAGCGTTGCAAATCCACGTTGATTATGAGGCTCTACTCGGCAGCGCGGGGCCGGATAGCGATTTGCGTCAATCAAGTTTGGGTTGCCGCATGCCGGGCAACATTCGTGCTTTCCGAAAAGACGCCACATACTGTAGATGATCCCGACCGGGAAAATGACAATCCACAGCACCAGCTCGAGTCCAAATGATCCGGGCGCGTTCTTGCTTACTTTGCCATGAAACCCGCAGATTGGGCAGCGCTTGATAGCCATCATTGCATCCTATTTCGTTGTCGGGACCATTCCCGCTACTGCGCCCTCGGCGAAGGCGCAGGCGCAGGTCACTTCCTCGATTCCATCCACGCGGCCGCCTCGCTGAGCGCGTCCGAGTAGGCGTCGCCCTCGGTCACATCGCCTGTTATCGGGAACACCCCGCCGCCAACATCCTGCCCGTTCTCGATCAGTCGCAGGCACCATCCGCCGCCGATTTCGGCAGGTCGTGGGTTGATTTCATATGCGTAGGTGATCATTTTCCATTACCCTCTGTGTTATGCCATCGCGGCCTTGAGAATCCTGAGATTTACAAACCACTCTGCAGAAGTCAGCCCATTGCCCTCCCTGACATTCAGTTTGTCGCCCTCAATGTAGATTTTGGTGTTGCGCTCGCCTGGGAAATTTCCGCATTTCCCCCACAGCTTGATGTAGATCCTGCCATTCTCTTGGTTTGCAAACATCACATACGGCAGCTTTGTGATTTGCTGAAGCGTCTTGGCCATGTTGTTTCTCCGGGTTTTGGGCCTCGTTGCGCCGCCCTATGTGATGAACAATAGCTCCTGCTCTGTAGGGTCGCAATATGCAAGGAGCGCTTGTTTGCATGCGTTATGTAAACGGCGCTGACATAAAAAAGGCCGTCAAAATTGACGGCCAAGGCCCGCTGCGACGGTTGTTATTTTGGGCCCGCTGCCCAGCCCCACGCCTGCCCAAAGTTGGGTGACGTCGCTCCTGCGCTACTGCTCTCGTCGGACTGGATTCGCAGTTCGGCCGTCAACTCGCCATTGAGTTTCCATCCCGCGGCAACATGCGCGAATTCGCGCGCAGCCGGGTTACTTCCGGCCCAGCGGACGCCGATGCCAACGAAGAAAGGCAACATGACCCTCACGCACAAGATGCCGTTGTAAAACAGGCTCTGGTCCGCATCATGCCCAAACTTCACCCAGCCAAGCCGCCAGCGACCACCCTGCTTGAACCCCAGGGTGATGCACGCCAACGGCAAAATCGCACTCGGCCGCAGATTAAGCGCGCTAGTCATGGCGACCGCCAGGAACAGCGCGCCGCAAACCCACCAGACGGCGGCGCTCATTTGCTGGCCCCCTGAGTCGGCGCGCTGTTGTAGAGTAGCTCGGTCTTGCGATCAGATCCGCTGCTGCTGCCGAAAAAGTACGCATACACCAGGTCGGTCTTGCTGCTCACATAGCCGATCAGCGTGCCAAAAAGGCCCGCTACACTCGGGTCTTTGAGCCCGGACACCTGTCCCGATATGACCATGCCGACGCAGAACAGGAACCCGACGACCATGATGCCGGCCAGCAGTCGCGGCGTCACGTGGTCGCCGGTTTTCACCTCGCGGTCGCGCGCGTCGGCGACGTCGCCATACGCGAGCTTCTGCATCTCCTCGGCGTGCTGAAAACCCAGGCTCTGCATCTTCGCGGCAAAGTCGTTGTCGGCTTGCTTGAGCGCCAGCAGCTGGTCAGGAGTCGCGCCGGCCAGCTTGGCCTGGATCTGCTCATCGCTCGAGCCCTGGTCGAGGCCCAGCGCCGAGCACACGGCTTGCGTTGCCGATCCCGCGAGAGGGCCGCCCAGGGCCGTTCCGATCCACGGTGCAACCTTGCCTATAAGGGCCTTCCAGTCGAATCCGCTGCTGCTCATGCCTGCACCTCGCTTTTGGTGGATGGGATCGCAATGGCCAACGTCAGGTCGGCCAGGCGATTTTCCCACCCGTGGATAAATCGCTGCTGAGTTGGGTCGTGCGCGACGATGTCGGTATAGAACTGATATCGTTCGCGGATGATGTGAGCAGCCAGACGATCAGCGCCGTCCTGCGCCTGGCACAACGCTTTGAGCGCGTCGACGGTGTTCGGCCCGAGCACGCCATCATCGTCCACCATCAGGGCGCGCTGCAGGAACTGGAGCGCCTTCCGGACGCCGAGCTGAACGGCGCTGTCAAAAACGACGGCGTCAACAGGCGACGGCATTTCGTCGCAGTGCGACGGCTGCCAGAACATGCTGCGGTAGATTGCTGATGCCTCGTTCTCGAGCATATCCCAAACGTCGCGCGGCGGCAGCTGCATGTGGGATCTGTATTGATTGTAGGTGCTCTGCGTGATGCCCATGTTGGTGCGGCCGCCGTGATCGGTCGGATCATCAACGCGGCCCCCTTCCCGCGCCAGAACAAATGACAAGGCGTGCTCGAAATTATCCATCATTTTGCTGCGACTCCTGGGATGGTGTGGAAAAGGCTGTAAAGCACAGCGAGGCCGACCAGGGCGACAATCCATTTCAGGCCGTTGTCAATCCATGTGCTGCTCTTGTCGTGGAGCGCCGACTTGATCTCGAGCTGCTGCACTCGTGCATCCATCGTGCGCATCATGTTGAAGGATCTGTCGACGTCGATTTTGTGCTGCTGGTGGCCGGCCTCGAGAACTGCCACCTTCTCGAGCTTGTCTCCAAATCCGGCGACGGTATCTTTCATCTCGGCGATGATGGCAACAAGCGTCTGAACCTGGGATGACAGTTGCGAAATGGTGTGTTCATCGCCCATTGCCTCGTTTCCTTCTGTTGTCTCTGTCATGGCTTTCGCCTCGTTATAGCCGCCGCGATAGCTGCGGCACAATGAAAGACTCGCTTAGCCGACTACCCACGCTGAGCCGTTGTAAAAGACCGGACACACCCCCGAGCCGCCGCCCGTGAGAGCGCCGAGGAAAGTCGGCGATACGGCGTCGTTGACCGTGGCGCGTGCCCCCACGACCCCTGTCGGGAGCGTCGCTACCGTGTAGACGCCGGTCTGAAGTGTGCCTATTACATAGAAGTTCTTGGCGAGGACCTTGTATAGATCCAGCGTTGCTCCGCCCAAACCACTCACATAGTACGCGGCCGCGCTCGTCCCGTTGGGGACAGCTTCCATATAGACGCCGCTGGGGTCGCTGGCGATGCGCACCCCGGTTTGATTCGCTTGACCCGTGGCTGCTTCAAGCACGTTCGCGATGGTGGCGTTACCACTCCCGTCATCAAAGATATTGAGAACCGTCCTTAACGATTCGACTATCAGAAGTCGCGGCGAGGCCGCCATAACCTCCCATTCGGAGCCGTTATAAATAAATAGCGCCCAATCGCCGCCCTGCATTGCCACGGACGACACTTGTGTCTCCTGGATGTATATGATGTCCGATCCAGACGTCACAACAGCAATAGGATTTGCGGCGTAAAACAGAAAAGAATTTCCGGCGATACAACCAGATGCCAATGGCAGCGTCTGATTCCCGGCGTTGACACTGACGGCAACGCCAGTTTGCGATGACGTCCAGGACGTGGCGCCGTTAACATAAGTTGTTGACTTGCTGAAATTGCCTAGAAGCGTCTGGATCTGTCCAAGCGGCACAGCGTGCGTACTGGCGGTCGCTGGCGCGACATTGAATACCTGCGAGCTGCTACCTGCCAGGGCGGCTGCGCCCGCAATGTCGGTCACCGACAGCGTCACCGCGCCCGTGCGCCCAGCGACGCTGACGACCTCGCTTGACACGCCGTCGACCTTGTCCCAGGTGGTGCCATCGAACACGATCAGATCGCCGACATTCCACTGGCTGTTGCCGTCGATGGTGGTGGTGCCGCCCGTCGAGACCTTGTAATAGTAGCCCTTGGTTCCGACGCCAGACGTCAGGGCCGGCGAGTTTGTCGATGCATTCCACAAGCCCTGAAAATTCATCGCGCCGACGACCGCGGCCGGCAACTGCGCCACAGGAACCTTGCCGGTGCCGTCGAGCTGAGCAAACGCACTCGCCCAGGCCATGCCGCTGTAGACGTACATGCCACTGTCGGCCTGATTGATGATCTTCCACCCGGCCTTCGGCGAGTAGAACGTCCACGCAGAATTTCGCGCAACCCAAACCGCGATCTTGCCCGTGTAGCCCGACCAAGCCCCGGTCGCGCCAACCGGCACAACGTAGGCATCCCCGTTGGCAGGCGAGGTCGGCGGCGTGGTGGTGGTCACGCTTTTGACGGTCGGCTGCACCAGTGCATCGATGGCATCCCAATTCTGGTTGTGCTGCGACGTCCAGCCGTTGTCGCCGGGTGTGTAGCCCGACCAGATCCCGATGTTGCCGTCTTGCGTTGCTGCCATTTTATGCGCCTCCGTAATCGCTGCCATAGGTCAGGCCATAGCCAGACCGCGGCGTGGTATAGGGCAGCACCTGGCCACGCCAGCTGCTGAGTCCACCGCGCACAGCGGTGACTGTCATGCCCATTTGAGTGTGGGTGTCATCAGGCGTCGCCCAGGACCAGCTCGGCGATGTGAGCCCCGAAAAGGTGGAAAACGTCGCGCCGGTGCCGTCCTGCAGCGTCACGGTGTAGCTGGTGCCTGCCTCCGGCGTGACCGTCCCCATTGTGTCGTCGATCAGCTTGTCCTGCTGCGTCACACGGTTTCGCTCTTTCCAGGTCGCTGACAGTGGCCCGGTGATCTTTGTCAGCAGGTCCCATCGCGCGCCATTGACCGTGAGATAGGCAGGGGCATAGGGAGCCGCCTGTCGACCTTCCATTGTGAGAGCAACAACAGGCGCGCTGACCAGCTGCAGGGTGGCATAGGGAGCAACGGTCAGCAGCCGAGAATCGGACGTCTCGCCGGCCGTATACTGCACCCCATCGCTGGCGATATAGCCATCATAAAACCAGATGGTCTCACCAACGATGTGAGACTTTGGCGGCGTATCAAGACAGCCGCGACCGATTGTGACAGTTCCTGCTGCCGCATTGATGGCGTCAACGCGGACTTCTTCGCCGGTGGGCCACACCCCGATATAGGCCGCAGATCCAACTATCACCGCGTCCAGGCTGTCGCTGTTGCCTATCGTGATGACCGTGTCATAGGGGCCAATGGCTGCCGTGACCTGCGCCCAGGGGCACCAATCGCCCATCCCGTGCTGGTAGTAATTGACGCCATCAGGAGATGTCCAGAGCTGGAAGTTGATCGACATCGATGATGGCCGCGCGCCAGTAACGCCGGCATAGGTGTCGACGTCTGTCAGGCCAGCAAGGTCGGACGCCGACAAGGCGCGATAGAGCATCCTGTAGGACGCCTCCATCGGTAGCGGCAAAGAGCATGCGTGTGCAGAGTAATCGGGAGGCGTCCATCCCGTCGCCTGGACTGCCGTGTAATAGGATGTCGGGAGGGCAAAAATGTCCTCGAGGGCCGTCACCGATATGGCCCCACTTGCGATAGTCCCATAATCGATGTCGCCAACGCGACAGACCATCGCCGAAATCCCCAGGGGTGGGAACGTGAGATTGAACACGTCGCCAGGCTTCAGTGACCAGGCGTTGCGATTGAGCTTGATCTTAAACCGCTTGAGTGGAGTCGATGCCTGGTTCAGTTCGCGCATGGCCACGCGGTTTGCGAGATCGCTGTCGGTGATCCACAGCATGTCCTTGCTCTGCGAGACGACGACCCCCTGAGCCTGGATCGCGCCCATATTCTGCACGCCGGTGGTGGCATAGACGTTGTCGGGCGTCGACGTGTAGCGCAGGATGATTTCGTTGGTGACGCCATTGAGGCTGGGTGCCTCCATCGAATCGAACGACACGATGTCATCCTGGGTGAAGCTCGGCAGCGTCGCTGGATTGTAGCCACCGCGAATCAAATTGAGCTGGAAAAGCCCCGTCGTGCGATCAGTTGCTATGACGCCGCTGATGCAATCCATGACCTGCTGCAGGAAGCTCTCGATGCTGTCCTGGCGCTCCCAGAGAATGTTGAGCCCGAAATTCTCAGAGTAGAGCTGGTCGGCCGCCGCGCGAAAATTTGCGTCATCAATCGAACTGACCGGATAACCCATGCCCCAATCGCTGTTTGTCAGCGTCTCATAAACAATGTGAGCCGGATTCTGGCCAGCCCATGTTGTGTTGACGCCTGGGACCTGGGCCTTTGTGGAATACCACGGCGCATTGTTCTGCCAGCCGTTGACATAGCGGCTCACCAGAAACTTCCATGTCTTGGGGAACGGATTGTTGGCGCAGATCTGACCATCGTAAAGAAATGTGGTCAGCCCGCGATAGCCTGGCTGCTGCGCGCCGGCATACGTTGTCAGGTAGGACGGCGCGGTCTGCGTCGCCTCGCCCATCATGGCCCAGGCTTGGCCGACCAAGCCGCCCTGATCGTGGTCGCCTCCGAACATCGTCGGCGCATTGATACCAACCTGCATTGAGGCCGTCATGGACTGGATCGGTGCGCCGCTGGTGTTGAGCCATCCGGCGACGCGATTATCGATTTCAATGGAGTCAATGCTATCGACAGGGCCGGCGCAGATGCCGAAGTGCATCCCCATGTAATAGCGATAACCAACGGTGACAGATCCGCCCTTCAGGCCGCCCCCACTCATTTTGCAGCCCCATCGCGCGCGATGCGCGCAACTATGATGCCAAAGTGATCCCCCGTAGCCTCAAGCGCCTCGACGGGGAGCCCATGACGAACGAAATCAATCCAGTCGAATCCGTGGCGCAGTATCCAAGCCCGAGCACCGCGGCTGCATAAATGCGCCTGTCGAACATGGCTCATGGTCGCGCGGATCTCCATGTTACTTGCCGCCACTCTTGATGGCGCTGGTGCGCAGGTTGCCATACCAGAGGATGTTCGACCCGCGCACCCATACCTGGCCGAACACGACCGGCACGGGCTTGCCTATCTCGGCAACAGGCATGCTCTGCGCATCCATACTCTGTGGGTTGACGGCGGGAGGTTTGGGCCTGAGCGCAAAGCTCAGTGCCACGGAAATCACGAACATCAAAATGACCATAGGCATGGCAATCACCTCAAAAAATTTGTGCTCCGCCCAGCGGATTGATGCTGGGAATATACGGTGTCCCGCCGTAATTCGCCAGATTGCTGAACTTGCTTTGGCAGGTTCCCATTGTGTGATCGCATCCAGGATAGACGGTCACAGCGCTCCCGACGCCCAGGTCAGGCGCACCATAGTTGATGGTGACCGTGTTCCCGCTGTGCGCGGTGATTGCTCTGCGCTCAGTGTAGCCAGCGGAGGATGCCCATTCGATGTAGCCGCCCGAGTAGTAATTGGCCGGCTGCGCCCCGAAGGCCGTCGCTGTCAGGGTAAACCCGGAAACTGCCGTCAACGTCGCGGACGCGGCGAACGATGCCGGCGTCAAGTTGCATCCGTTCCCATAAAGCACATGCGCGCAGGTGATGCTGTATCGCCGGCGCAGGCCAGTTGTCTGCACACTCGAGTAGGATGGCTCGCACGTGATCTCCACGCTCGACCCCTTCCATGTCGGGTACATGACACGCCCAACCCACTGCAGAACGGCCTGCTGATCTGGGTCGTCATAGTGGAGTGCCCAAACATAGAGCATCATCGGCGTGCTGGGCGGGTAAATGTAGAACTGTTGCGCGGCGAGCAGATCGCGCGGCGCGGTGACGGTGATCTGCTGCTGCTTGATCTCGCTGCCGGCCTTGATGTTGCCGATACTGATGCTGGCAGGCTGCCAGGTGATGCCGCCATTGACGATGGCGCGGTCGGCCGTGGTGTATTGCCAGTGCACGCCCAATACCACGAAGTCGAGCAGCAGGATCGGCTGCCCCTGGGCCTGGCTCGTCTCATAGGCACTAAACGTCATGGTTCGTCACCCTCCACGTAATCGCCGACGCGCTCACGCCATCGCCCATATATGCATCGATCTCAACTGCATCGGCGTTCCCCCGGCATAGGCTCAAAAAATTGATCTGACGCACATCGGTGACGGCCACGCTGATGCCAAGCGGCGAGTCGATGCTGATGTTCTCCGTCGCACCGCTTTCGCTGCTGCCTGTGATGCGTCGGTATAGCACAGTGCCGTTGTTCAGCTCAATGCGGATGTCCTTGCGCCCCACCTGCTCGGCGACAAATCGAGTGTAGCCACTCCACTCCACGATCAACGTCTGGGACGTGCTCGAGACGGTGGCCTGCAGCGACAAATCTTCCACGAAAGACGGGACCCATATCTCCCCCACGCGTCCTTGCAGGTAGTACAACAGCTGACGGAATGCCTGACGCGCGGCGCGGTCCTGCAAAAAGAACGTGTGCGAGTAGGTCGGGAAGGCCATGTTCGCCTGGTCGTCAACGGTGATCAGGCCGGTGGCGTTGTCGATGATGGCGGTTTTTCGCGCATACTGCATGTCGCGCTTGTGAGATTCATCAGGCCGCAGCTCGAGCACTGGATAGCCGCGATAACTCGCGCTGCCGGCGTTGGGCGTCACATCGCATGTCTCGACGATAGTGAATTCTGCTGTGATCTCCGATAGCGAGCCATTTTCCCGCGACAGTTTTGGATACTGCAACAGGCGCGCGATGCGAGCCGGGTAAAGCCGCGTGCCGGACGCCCAGGCGTTTTGCGTCGGATGCAGCAGCCCGAGCGCTCCGGAACTGATCGCCGACACGGCGACAATCTCATAGCTGTTCGGGCCGTTATACAGCATCGCCATCGCGCCAACCTGAAAGTCTCGATTGACGGTGCTGCACGGGATACTGACAGCGCCCTGGGCAACGGCAGACGTCAGGATCTGGCCATCCGTGAAAATTGGCAACGCCCACACTCTCGCCGACCAGTCGAATAGCGATGACTCGACAATGCGCCGATCCTGATCGACCATGGTGGAGTTGACCCTGAACGTACGTCGCGGGGCGATACGCAGCGCACGCCGCATTTCCACGCCACTCCATCCGATCATGACGTCAGTCTTGTGCTCGATGCGCTCCTTGATCGCCGTCGACCAGTCGGCAACGCTCGTCCATGCCGTGACACGATTGCCTGTTACGGTCAGCGTCTGCGACTCTCCATCCGCGAATGCGAAAACATAGCTGGCGTTGACTGTAGGATCACCATCGGTACTCACCCCCAGCGTCCATGTCAGCGTTTGATTGGGCGTGAATGACAGCGGCGTGCTCCCAGGCGACGTCAGTGTGAGCCCGCTGGTGCCGGTGCTGGTTATGGTATTGAGCGTCTGGGAACTGGCCAACCAGCCGTTCCAGATCGTGAAATTCTGAGTCTGCGCAGAAACGACATTGCCAAGGCTGATTGCCGCCGGCGACACGATGACGCGGTTGTAAAAGTCGTGCACAAACCCAAGGGCCAGAGCCCCCGTGTAGCTGCTGTGCGCGATACTCGGCACGGACTTCGTTTCAGCCCCAGAAAATGGCGATGAGGACGCCAGTGCGCCAGCAGGCAACGGAAGGACGCTTCCTGCCGGGTTGACGATGTCCGGACCGGGGACAAGCGAGCTCGCGACGCGGTAGCCCGTGCTCATTGCTTGAGCGCCAGACCGTAGAAGTATGTCCCGACATTCGGGGTCACTGACTCATAGACGTTTTGTGTGGCATTCTTGGCCACCATCGGAAACAACATCCATGTGTCAGAACCCAACGTGATCACGTCCCCAGGATTGTGCTGGTACATATTGACGTAACGCATGCTGGGCGGCGTGCCCAGGTAGCTGTAAACATTCCCCAAGGATCGCTCGGCGAACACCGGCATCGGCAAAAGCGGCGTGACGCCATTGTAGGGTTTCTGCGACCGCGCGAACATATCATCACAAAGACCTTCCACACACGGAAGGATCAGGCGACCAGGCGATGAAGCGCCGATATACTTCCAGGCCCATGCTCCGTCGATGATAGATCCGATAACGTTCCGAGAGTACGTTTGACTTCCTTGGCCGCCGTTGTAGCTGAATGGATTGTTGAAATAAGTCGGATAATTGACCCACTCAAAGTATGAGCTGGCCGTGGTTATCGGACGCTCTGCAGTCTGGATGTACTGTGCGCCGGTGCCATTCTCCAACACCCCCATGTGCAGGTGAAAAAAGACACCAGCAGTCGTCTGCACAACGGTGTGGACATAGGTGGTCCCGCTGAAAATGTAAGCCCCCAGAAAAGACCCAGCGACATAGTTGCTGGCATAGGCGGCGGGAGAACAATTGGTTTGCGCGGTGATTGCTGCCGCCGAGTTGTATGCGGTTGCTCCGTAGGCGGCGATGGCTGGTCCATAGCTGGCCAGTGTCGTGTTCTGCAGATTGAAATGATAGGTCGCGCCCCCGCTTGTCAGTTGCAGGTTATCCCATCCACTTGGCGCATTGTGCGCCCACCCCTGCGCGGTCGCTGCGCTTATAATCCCGCTGATAACGGCAGCGAGGCTGGCTGGCGCGTTGATGAATGTATAGGCCATGACTCCCCCTTAGACCATTGCCACGGCAAAAAAATTGTTCACGCCGGTCTCAAAAGCTGACTGGAAAACAGTGTAAGTTGTGCCGCTGATCGTGATCGTGCTCCCAGATGACTGCCCATTGCCCGGAACCCAGAAAACTCCATCAAGCTCACCGAGCACATTGCTCGCCGGCGTTCCTCCCGTCGAAATGATCGACGGGAGCAATGGATAGCCTCCATCAACATCGGGATAGCACCAGCTCGGTTGGTAGGCGATGGCACCCGCACCGTACTGAATCTGGAACGGCCAGACACTATTTTGCGCGGTGCCATTGATCTGATTGTTGACCGTTTGCCAGCTGTTGTCGACGTAGCAGAGCTGCATGTCAACGGGATCGCAAAACATGCTGTGAGATGTCGCATCTGTGCTCGTGTAATTGAGGCTTGGAACCTTGCCAGAGCCCGAAACGACGACAGGATACGCATACTGCGCCGAGGTCGCATACGGCAGAAATTTGCCAAAATAGGCCGACTCATAAACGGTGCCCACCTGAGCGATAACGATGCATCGCTGGCCATTGGCGATGAACCAATACGGGATTGAGCTCGTCCACAGTGGAAGGTACGTGCCTGGGCTCGTGTATGGCTGATTCACATAACCTGCACCGGCGCTGTAGCCCTGTGCAGCTTGAATCTCGATGTTGTCCACGACCAGCGTTGCTGAGGAGTAAGCGCGCAAGTTGAGATAGATACTTTCCGATCCTGACAGACCCGGAGCCTTCAAATAGCTTTCAAACTGCGACGTGTAGGCGTTGCCGTCAACACCCGTGAAGGCACCTCCCGATGACACAGTGCCGAGCTCAGTCCATGCGCTGGTGCCCATGGACGTGCCCGTGAGAAAAGCTCTCAACTGGTTGAGCAGGTCGAGATAGCTTGTTGCGGTGCCAGTTGCCGTTGCCATGTGTCACCCGATTGCGTTACGAACCCGGGTTGGGTTCTTGTCGATGATGTTCAGCACTTGATGATGCCCCTCCTGGGTCGCAAGGTAATCACCGATGAGCTCAGGATGGGGAACATTGATGATGCTGAGATTGACGCCACCGCCAGGCTGCCCCCCCGTGCCAACCAGGCCGCCCTCAGCAAAGCGCGGCACGCCAGCGATTGCGCCGGCCCGCGGGTGCATACCATGATTGATGCCATGAAGAAAATCGGCCATCCCTGGACGCCCAACAACATCGGCTTTGACCACAAACTCGCCATCAGACAGCATCGCTGGGATGCTGTCGCTGGTGGCCGTGCCGGGTCCCCTGATAAGCCCTCCAGTTGCGGCAAAAACAGCGGCAGAGCTGGCCGTGTTTGCCGCCGACAGCGCCTGCGCGGCACCCATCAGCTGCATCGCCGAGGCTGACAGCGTCATGCCGCTGCCTGACAGCGCTGTGGCGCTCATGGTCATCGCGCCGGATGCAGCATTGAGAGGCGCGGCCATGGCAGTCCCCGCGGCAGCAGACGCGGCAGGATTGCCATTGAAAAGGCCGATGAGGCTCTGTAGCGCTTGCTTGGAAAGCATCTGCGACGTGATCTGCGCCATACTCTGAGCGATACTGAGGCCCATCTGCTGGAATTTTTTGTTGAGGTTCTCCCCCTTCGCAGTCACGTCGACAAGAAAGCGGCTCAATCCGTCCTGGAAGGCCGTCTGTGCCGTTTGATGCAAAGCGCGCATGGTGTTGTCGGCGTTCTGAATAGACGCCTGCACCTCGTCCACTTTCTGCCGAAACTGCTCGGCCTTTAGGATGTCGTCATTTCGGCCGCTGACGCGCGCGATGCGCTCCATCTCGGCCGCCTTCTGCTGCAGAACGGGGATCTGCTGCCTCTCGATCTCGAGGATCTGCTGCTCTCCCTGAATGGGAAAGATACTGCCACTTTTTACCTTGTCCTGAATCTGTTTGATCTGCAGGTTCATCTCGGCGAATGCGGTGTTCACCTGCTGCGTCTGCTGCAGGAAGTCGATGTGCGCGCCGCCCTGGGCGCGGAACTGCTCGATGGCCGAGGCGCGGTCGGCCTGGCCGACACCGCCCTTGGCCAGGATGTCGTCGAGCTTCTGCGCCTCCTGCTCCATGTTGGAGCGCAACACATCAAAATGACGCCCTTGCAGCTCGGCGAGCTTGTTCTCTGCGGTGATTTTCTCGTCGTCGAGTTTCTGTTGAGCCTGCGCAAGCGCGGCCGCGTTTTTCTTGAGCTCAAGTTGCTGGGCCAGCTGCTTTTCATGGATCTGCGCGTCGATGTTGGCCAGGTCCTGCCGTCGCTTGATGGCCGCCGATCCATCATCGGTCGAAGGTAGCGGCAGCTTGCGCATTTCCTCGCGCTCACGCGCCAGGTCGGAGATTTCCTCAGAAGTCTTGTCCTTGATGAGCCTGGCGCGGTCGTCGTAATACTGCTGCAGCGTCAGCTTTCCCGCGTCATAGGCGCGCTTCTCGTCCTCTGCGGTGATGGCAGCATGGGCCTGACGGATCTTTTCTTCATTCGCAAGCTGCGCCTTCAGCGACTCAAGGCGAGCCCTTGCAACGGCATCGCCTGCAGTCGTGTTGATCAGTGCCCCCGTAGACTGGTGATCGCCAGCCGGATGCTCGCCACTCTTCTTCCCCTTGTCAGAAAAAAGGCTTGACCACATATCGTTGATGTCTGTCGATGTGACGTACTCCTTGACGGCATTTACCACCTCGCGCGCGCCCCACGCCGCGTCCTGCTTGAGCTTGGACCAGTCCATGTGGAATGCATCCGTCAGCACATTGTTGATGGTGATAGCCGTCCGATCCCAGATCACCACAAACATGCCGGCAAGGTCGCCGAGGGCCATGCCGACCGTTTCAAAAATTCCCACCACAGTCTTGAAAACGGTGCCGATGATGTGCCCGACCTGCTGAAATCCGCTGGATATGCCGTCTGCAGACTTCAGGACCGCGTCGACGCCCTGCTGCAAGTCTGGCACAAGACCGACAAGGATCTGAGTCCCGATGCCCTGCACCTGCTGCCCCATGTCCTTGAACGATTCGTTCGCCTGCCGCATCTGCTCCATCGTGTCGGACGATAGATAAACGCCGAGCTCTTTGAGGTGATCCAGAAATGGAGACAACCCCTGCTCCCCGACCTCGCGCAGCACCGGGTCCAACTGCTGACCGGCCTTTCCAAAAATCGCCATCTCGGCGGCCGCGCGCTGCGCTGGGTTTTCGATCTCGGACAGCCGCTTGGCCACGGCCTGGAATTGCTGATCTGGCGACAGATCTTTGAGCTGCTGCAGGCTGATGCCCATTTGCGCGAACGCCGTCTGCGCCTGGCGACTTCCTGCCTCAGCCTGCCCGAGCGTGCGGCTGAATCGCTCGATTCCATTGGCCATCGCATCCTGGCCAACGCCCGTGACTTTCGCCGCCTGGTTGAGCGATTGGATGGCGTCCGTGGATAGGCCCGTGGCGCGAGACAAGTTGAGCATCTTTTCGGACCCTTCCAGGGTCGTCTTGAAAAGCTCCTTCATTCCGTCCAGGACTTTGTCAAAGGCCAGAAACCCGAGGACGTTTTTCTGAAGATCGCCAATGGCATCCTTCAGGGGCTCGAAACCGTCTGCAGCCTCCTTGCCGCTTTCATGCGCCTGCGATGCGACGCGCTTGAACGCATCAATGACGTCTGCCATGCCCTCAGCAGAAAGCCGAACCTTCAGATCGTCAGCCATCACAAAGACCTCAAAATTTCGGATGGTTTCGGAGGCTTCGGCGGGTCCTTGTAGTGGGGTGCCGTTGCCGCCCAAACCAGCAGATCAACATGCCAAGATTCGCGCGCCTGGCGGCGAAGTAACGCCATATATGCAAGCATCCCCTCGCGCAGCGGCCAACGGATGATTGCCTGTGCGCGCTCGGGGTCGTAGCCGGCAAGCTCCCGGACGATCAGCCCCCAATCGCCGTGATCGTAATATCCTCGCTCTCGGAATCGTGGCCCAGATCTGCCGCCCCCGTCGAAGATCTCGGGGAAGTCGGCGCGGAGCTGAGCCCGCGAACGAAAAAACCGACAACCAACGACGCAATCTGCGCATGCAAGCGGCGCTTACTCTCGTCGTCGGTCAGGCCAGCGAGAAACTGCGCTGTCTCGACTCCCATCTCGCGTGTCCATGCCGCGCCATCGACACCATCGGGGATGATGAGCGCGCCGAGGATCTCGAACAGGTGCGGGCTGCGCGTCGCCAGCTCGATCAGACGTTCCCCAAACTGCTCCGGGGACTCACCGGGCTCAATCGTCGCCTGATCCATGCCTGTCGACCGGATCAGATTCATGAGGTGAATGTCATGCGCAAAAGTGGCGTGCTGGACAGCCTTGAACTTGCGCCCCTGAAATTCCATCGTCTCCATATTCATCTCTCACGGTCAGGATGGTCAGCGAGGCCGAGGCCCCGCCGTGAATCAGAGGCCACGGTCGATGACGTGGTAAAGCGGCTCGGTTGGATGATTCACCAGATCAGCGATAACCATCCCCTCGAGCGTCCAGTTGCCGAAATCGTCAGCGATGAAGCCAATCGCGCCAGACGGCGTGAAATTAACATGCCAGACCTCGACCTCGTAATGAGGCCCGCTGACCGGGTCGGCAACAAATCGCAGATAGCCATCCTGTTTGGCGCTGGTCCCGGCCTGGACCATGTTGAGGCTTTGGGTCGCATAGGTGTAGTCGACGGTCAGCGTGTCGCCTGCCAGGATGGAGCCCGTCGGCAAAATATAGATCCGGCCGCTGATGGCATCGACGGTATAGTCAGTCCCCAGCACCTTAACCGACGCTGCGTCATGCAATGTCACGGCGCTGATGTTGCGATACTTTGTCGGGTAGTACCGACCCAAAACAGCAGCTGTCGTCAGGGACTCGCCCGTCACTGTCGCGCCGGTCTGCGCGAGCTTGGCTGTATTCCCCATCATCACGGCCGCCAGGTTCTCGAGAGAGTATTCATCGCCCTCGATCTTGATGGTTGAGTCACGGCGAATAGGAGCGCGCTGGTACAGCAGCGAGCTGTGATCCATGCTCTCGTATTTCTCCTTCATCGTGTCCTTCATCGTGATTTCGAACTTCAGGCAGTTGCCCAGGGCCAGTTCACCAGTGCGAGTGGTAGTCCCCGCCAAGAACTGGTCATAGTAGAGCATGCCGCGGCCAAGGTAGAGATTGCTGTTCGCGGGTGCGAGCGTCGATGCAGTCATGGTGTGTCTCCTTCGTTAATTGACCGACGAAGCATTCGCCTTCGCGGTGCGGTAGTGAATCATCAGCTCGGTTGCAAGGGCTGCATACGGGAAGTCGCCTTCCTGATAAAGCCACTCGCTCTGCCCTTCCTCGGTGTCAAGCGCCACGCCGCCCAATGTAGATCCGCCGAGCTGGCTGATCCAGGCGGCCATCGGGTCGACGGCTTGATCGGCCGTAGTGGTGTCGCTGCCGGCTGCCTCCATGACGATTTTGACGGTGAGGATGCGCTCCACGAACGGAGCAAAACGGCCCCCCTTCGCTGGCTGAACTTCCTCGCGCATTGGGAAAATCGTCATGGCCGGCAGATCGGATGCCGACATGGGCTCCATTTTGAGGCGCGTGCAGGCGGGGACTCCTGGCGGCGTCGACGTATTCAGCACAGTCAAGACGGCCTCGATGATCTGTTCGCGGATCGTGCTCATGGGCTCACCAGTAGCAGGTGCGTCAGCGCGCCGTCGCCGACCTGCTGCGTGTCGCGGACCTTCCAGTTAACGCCGTCGACGGTGCAGAGCGCGCCCTGCTTGATGCCGGCCACGACCGACGTCTGCACGGCGACGGTGATATTTTTCCCACTGACGCCAGTGATGCCCATGTCACGCAGCATGTCCTGACCGACATAATCGACCAGGCATTGCGTCGTGACAGAGCCCCACACAAACGCCACCCCAATGTCAGCGAGCATTTTGGCGATGTCGGCGTCATTGAAAAAGGTCGGCACGTCTCAGCCTCAGTTGCGCGGGACGGCGGTAAAATTTGCCGACGCATAAAAGCTGGGCGATGTTCCGCCGACCGTCGCAGACGCGCGCCAGTAAACGTCATATTCGCCCGGCGCGATGGCGGCCGACAGCACTTGGTTACCTGAGCTGACGGTCGGGAACGTATAGCGCGTCGTCCAGGTCGTGCCGTCCGGGCTGGACTGGATGGCGACGCTCAGCGTCGGCGATGTTCCAGACACGGCACCGACTGACAGATCGACTCGGGCCTTGTCCAGAACTCCGCTGACGGTGATCTGCGCGCCGTTCGCGCTCGCGGTCAGGTCCTGGGGAGCAAGCATCTGCTGGGACTGGCCGGCGTCGGCCATATAGGTGTAAGACTGGCTCATGATTAGCGTTTCTCCCTGTTCGTGGCCTTCGGGTCACGGTTGATGATGCGTTCGGCATCCGCCTCGAGCTCGCGGACGCCCTCTGCGACCTTCTCATAGCATTCAGACGCGATCAGATGGAGGCGATGCGCGGGGATCTCGACGATTTCGCCCGTGCTCGCTATCAGGCCAGCGCCATAAACAAACGCGCTGCGCGCCCTCACCTTAACCATCTGAATCGTGTTATGGATTGACATCGTTCCTCACCTCCGGGTCAACGTTTGCGCCGGCCCGAAGGCCGGCTGATGCATTACGACACGATGATGCCGCTGGACACGGCGAACGACACCGGATGGCGAACAGCAATGTCTGCCATCTGGAACGACGCCAGCTCGATCAAGCCCTGCTTCTTCAGCGTGTACGGATCGACGATGATTTCCATCGCGCCACCAAACTGACCGATGAGCAGGTCGGACCAATTCCCAAAAATCAGGCCGGATTCGTTGCCGCCGACGCCAAGGGCATTCGACACCTGGTTGGTAGCGCGCGCGACGTAGCCGTCCACCTCGCCCTCGAGGATCGTGCCCTCCCATATCTTGCGCGCGCCGTTGACGTTGGGGAATTCCAGCGTGCCTTTCGCTGCCGAGGCGATGCGCGGGTTGGTCAGCCACCCCAGCGAGCCGAGCATCGCGTTGGCCACGGCGACCAGCTTCTCCATCGCCAGCAGATCGGTGTACGTCACGCTGTTGGTACTGAATGCGTGCGACTGAACGCCGACCTGGTTATAGATCCCGGTCGGCTGGTTATTGAGGCCGGTGCCGTGGATGGCGGCCAGATCCCAGGCCAAGGCATGCTTGGCGGCGATGGATTCGCGCACCATCGCCTCGACGTCGACGCTGGACTGCACCAGCAGCTGGCGGCTGTAGGAGGTCGCAGCCATCAGCGTCTTGGGCGTCAGCGTCACCAAGTTGGTGGTGACGTTGGTCGCCGGCACATCGCTTCCCGAGTTTTCCGCGACCCACTGAGCCGTCACATCGCCGGTCTGGCGCGGAAAGCCCACCGGCGAGGACAGGCCGGTCAGCACGCGCGACCCCATCGCCACGGTCATGGCGGTGTTGCGCAGGATGTTGATCAGCTCGCCGCCGTACTGAGTGAACACAACTTCTTTGATGGCGTTCGCAGTCTGGCTATCGATGGTGCCGGCCCGGAGTGCCAGATCGATGGCGGCTCGCTGGCGCTGGTTGAACGGGTTTGCACCCATGTCAGCTCCAAACCCGTCCGTCACGCCGGCTGCGCGCAGGCTGGTCGGGATGTAGACGCCACCGCGCGCCTGGTAGCTGTTCGGCATGTGCTTTTCGATAGCGTCCGACACTTCGAGCTCGAGGCAGCCGGCCGCCCGGTTGCCCAGAGCACGATCAGCAGCAGCAAGAACGGCGCGCGCATAGCTGTACTGCTTACGGTCACGCTGGTCGAGGTCGACGGACTCCGGAGCAGGCTGGGGCATCGGCTTGCTGCCGCGGGCAGCCAGAATTTCCTGGCTAACCTCAGCGACCGTTTTGCCGGCCTCAATCCACTCTGCGGCGCGCTGGCTCATGCCGTGCTGATTGGCAAGGCGGACAATTTCCGCGATTTCTTTCTGCCCGTTCTGGGCGGTCGTAGCTGGCATGGCTGCTCTCTCCTGGCCCTGTTCGGGCGATGCGTTGATGGTTCGCAGGGTAAGCGGATACTTCCGCCCATCATGCGATCTACCCACGCCGACCGTGTGGTCGGCGGGAATGGATACGATGGACACCTCGTGAGGCGTCCAGGACGTGGCACGATATTCATCCGGCACATTGCCGGTGCCCTGCTGCACGTCATAGCGATTGACGCGGTAGCCGACGCTGATGTTTTTGCGGATGCCATCGCGCACATCCTGTTCGACCGCCTGGGCGTCTGGGTTGCGCGAGAATCGCATCTGCCCGCGCAGAACTTTGTCCTTGCCCAGGCTCAGCGAGTCCATGACGCCGATTTGCCGGCTCGGATCGTGATCCAGGAGAACGGGCATCCCATTCGCGCGGCTCATGTCAACGGCGTCCGGGGCATGGCTCAGCACCTCATTGCCGAACCAGCGATCCACCGGCTGCTCAGAGCTGACGGCGACGCCATAGCTGCGCACTTCGTCATCAGGTGCGAGCTCTGGGCCGTCGCCATCTGCGGCGTTCTCCTCATCGGCCTGGGCCACCTCGTCGGACGTGCCGCGCTTCTTCTTGCGCTTCTTGCGACCGTCTGCAGACTCGTCGCCGTCCTCGCTCTGCTCTTGGTCGTTGTCTCCATCGTCATCGGGGTCGTCACCATCATCGGATTTCTTGCCGCGGCGAACGATGGGTTTCGGATTGATCGATCCAAGGCGGAATTGCAGCTCAAGCCCGTCCTGTTCAGTGATCTTCAGGCTCATAATGGTCAGTCCTCGTTCAAACTTCTGGTCATGTAATCGCGGGTTGCATGGTCGCCGATAACGTGCAATTTACCGCGATTGGTGTCCTCTTGCGCTGGCGTCTCGGCCTCATCTGCTGCAGCTGCGCCAGGCCCAATGCCGACGCCAGTGATGTTGAGTTTGTATTTTTTGATCATCTCGGCCTCGCGCGCAAGGCCAGCTGCGATTTCCTCGAAGTCGTCTCCATTTTCGCTGACGATCATGTCGCGGGTCGCCAGCCCGTTGTTGACGGCCGCCACGCTGGCATTGATGTCCTTGAGTGGGTCCACCCATGCCCAGCCGCGCGGCAGGAATTTCACGTCCAGGAATTTGCTCGGATCACGACTGTCGAGCACCAATGCCCCCGAAAGCAGCGCACAGTCTAGCCATTCCTTATAGACAAAAGTCAAAAATCGCTCGATCCACATCACCTGCAGCGCACGCCAGTTATCGCGCTCGATGAGCAACCCGCTGCGCATGCTGCTGTAATTGACGCCCTCGAGGTCGTTGGCCAGGACGTTATAGGACACGCCGAGTCCGGACGCTACCAGGCGCAGGATTGCCTTGATGAAATTGGGAAATGCGTTTGCAGGATGGTCAGGGCTCCACTCCTTGAACTCGAGGCCGGGAGGCAGCATTTCAAGCTGCCCTGGGGAAGCCTCCATCGTCAGGCGTTCGCCAGGCTGCGGAGGCTCGGCCCCCTCGACGTCCTTCCACTGGAAAAAACCCATCTTGGCAGCGCCGGTGCGCGCCGCAACCAGCTCGGCCTCGATGTAACCGTCCATGATCTTGGACGGCATCATGATGCTGTTCAGCCATGGAACGCCGCGTGTCTGGTTCGCGCGGTCAGGAACAAAAATGTGCAGCACTTCGTCGGCAGGAACGCGCACGCGCTCGTTGGGCGTGACGTTCTGAATGTCGGTCGGGTGTCGTTTCCAGAAATGATAGGCTATCGGTCGACCCCACTCATCGACCTCAACGCCGAGGCGAACTTCATTGACGCCCTTGTCAGGTGCGCGGAAATACATATGATCCAGCAGATCCGGGTCAATCTGCTGCAGAGCAAACTTAAAGCGGTTTGGCTGGTAGTTCCAGATCTTGCGCACGATAACCTCGCCATCGGTGGCCAGGTTGCGAATCAGGTGCTGCTGAAACATGGTGAGGCTCATGGAGCCGTCGACCGTACAACAACTCGACCAGTCCGACCAGGCGCGCGCCAATCTCTTGTTGAGAATGTCGTTTAGCTTGCCGCTGTTGTCGGCGATCTCGGGCTTGAACTTAAAACCAGTCGGCCCGATCACATTAGTGCGCAGCATCTGCAGATAGTTGCGAATGACCGGACTGTTGCGCGACAGCTCGCGCGACCGGCTGCGCAAACGTAAAAAGTCGTTGTACATCTCCTGGTCGGCGCTGATCGGCGACGCGATCCAGTCGTACCAGAGTCGTGAGATCTCTGCACCCTTGTAGACATTGCGCTGCTGGGCCGCACCGGCAGAAAAAACCGATGCGGCACGGATCAGCGCGCCACCGATGGCAACGGCAACACGGCGTCGAAGCGGGAGGGCTTGTGCCTTGCGGTCGCTCATCGGTATGGGTCCTCAAGTCCGCGCCACCATGGCGGCATCTGGCCACCGGGCGTTTCAAGCGGGAACGTCACGTCCACACTCTGCGTCAGTGATCCGCGATTTCGCTGCTTGAGCACGATGTAACGATACCTGGCCCGCAGTTTCACAAGCGCATCTATCGGGATTTTGCTCACCGAGCGACCTGCGATAGCATAGTGCTCCTGGTCGGACGTCAATCGGCCCTCGATGGCCGCCTCGATAATAGCGAGAGCCGTTTCTTCGTGCGTAACGCCGTCGCCGGCAGCCATGGTTGCAGGGTTGGGCTGGATGACAATGTTGCCAACACGGACGTCGAACACCTCGCCATCAGCGGCCGTCAGTCGCTCGACATAGCCATAGTTTCCGGGCGTGAGGCTGGCCGTCTGCGTTGCTGTAGCAACAACGTGGAACGTGTAGCCATCCGGATCGGATGTGGCCGGGACAGACAGAACGCTCGGGCCCGTGAGGATGAGCGTATAGGTCCAATCGGTGTTCGGATAGTTCGGAAAATTGCGGTCGACCTTCAGGGTTGTCCCGCCATTGATAAATGGCGGGAACACAATCGGTGTCTGAGGTTCCTGCGGAGTGGTCACTCGGCCTGCATCCCTGTGTCGATGCGGATAGCCTAGACCCGGTGATGAGATGCGTCTATCTTAGAATAACTTACAAGTCAGACGCCGCCTTAGCATGCTATCTCCACCCGTTTGTCCATCCACCTCCCCCACCACCAAACCAGGAGGCACGCGGCTTCGTCGGAGCCTGATCTGCCGGCTGCTCATCAGCAGTCGCCGCATCCGTCTTGTGGTCGGGCGGCAGGTTCATCGCGTCTGCAAGATCGCGCAACTTGGCGATGGTGCGACGCCCGAGGATGTGGAGCGCCGCTAGGTTGTAGACCTCGAGGTCCAGCCCCTCATTGCGCTCGCGGATCTTGATGTACTGCCGCACGGTGCCGACCCCCTTCTGATATTTTCGGATCGCCTTCTCGGCGGTCATCTGCGCCAGGTATTCATCGTCCAGCGAAACCGGCAGGTGCAGGTAGCCCGGCCCAGGCTGCAGGATGCGATAGCGGTTGAAAATCGCGTCCTTCGCGGTGTCGACGCCGACCGGGTAGAGCGCGACCGCGTAGCGATTCTTTTTGCTGGGCCGCGCGACGATTTCGCGGCCAGGACCGGACACGCCCTTGATCGGATAAACGTCCTGCGGCTGCCCGGCGACGCGCCGATGCGAGCGCGCCTTGACTTGCTTGTAGACGGTATCGGTGTATGCCGAGCTGTCGATGGCAACCACGCGGATCGTCATGTCGCGCCCGGAGGCGTGCCGGTAGGTGTCGAGCAGGTATTGATCGAGGGCCTGCCAGGTGTCATCCGCCAGCGGGTCGCCGGGCACCTGGGCGGCGAAAATCAGCCAGCTTTCCTCGGCAGCGCCCCAGCCCTTCACCGCAACCTCGAGGCGGTCGCCCTGAACGTCGACGGCCGCCGTCAGCACGCCAACGCCGGCCGGGATTTCTGAGTCGTAGTCCTCAAGCCTGGCCTTCAGGCTGTCAGCGTCGATGCTGTCGCCATGTTCCTCCCATGTTTCACCGAGGACCGTGTTGACCCAAGTCTTGAGCTTCACGGGGTCCGCCTTCGCTGCCAGAAACTCGGTGACGATTTCTGACCAGGATCTCCATCCGAGCGGAGCGTAAAGTGCTGAGACATGGAACCCCACGACCTTCGCATCACTGGCCTCCGCAGTCGCTCGCCACTCACCGGCATCGAGCATCGACGTCTTGTGGCTTTCGTCGATGTCATCATGGCAGGCTGTGCAGCGCAAGCGCGCGGTACTGGCGTCCTGTTCGTCAAACACGATGCGCTCCCAGCGAATCCAGTCCATATAGCCACAGTTCGGGCATGGCACATAAAACCGGCGCTGGTCTGACTTCAGAAACTCCGTTTCTATGCGCGACAGGCCCTTGATCGTCGGCGTGCTGGTCATCAGGATCTTGCGACGACTGAAAGTCGCGGTGCGCTTGCGAGCAAGCTCCACAGGATCGCCCTCGCCGTCAACGTCACCAGGGTAGGCATCCACCTCGTCGAGAAACAGAAATCGGATCGGCATCGAGCGCAGGCCCACAGCACTGTTCGCGCCGGTGAGCATCAACATGCCGCCCTGGAACTCCTTTTCAAACATCGTGTTCCCGGAGTCGCGGCTGCGTGCCTCGGCGATCTTGTCGCGCAAGGCCGGCGTCGTCTCGATCATCGACGCCAGACGCTGCTTACTTACCTTTTTCGCCATCTCGACGGTGGGCTGCACCATGAGCATCGGACCTGGCGTCACGTCGACCACATAGCCAATCCAGTTCAGGCCCACGCGCGTTTTGCCAACCTGAGCACCGGCGATGAAAACGACCGCCTCGTAAGGCGTGCTCGGGCTCAGCGCCTCCTGGATGGCGTGGACATAAGGCGTGCGAGCGGTGCGGTACGGGCCCGGCTCGGCGCTGTCCTTACTAGAAAGGATGATGTTTTCGTCGGCCCACTCGCTGAGCGTCAGCAGCCGGTCGGTATGCCAGCCCTCAGTCCACCCGGATGAGTAGGCGTCATCCGGCGTCTGAGATTTCGTTGCAGACACGTCGCAACTCCTCGGTCAGCATGCGGTGCACCTCGAAAGCATCGGACTCGCCGGCCAGGATGGGCGAAAGGCGATCCGGGATGCCGAGCAGCATATCGCGGGCTTTGCGCGCGAGATTGAAAGAATCAACGCGCACCTTGTCGGCCGACACCAACTTGCCGATCTTTTCCTCGTACTCAACTTTTGCCAACCTGGCCATGTAGGCCTCGCGCACAGCCCGGCTTTGTGCGTAGCTGACCCCACCAGGCACCCTATCGCTGCCCTGGCTTTGCGAGGCCTCGACCTCGATTTCCTTGGGGCTTGCCTGATCCTTCCCTGGCTTTGCCCTTGCTGCAGGCTTGCGCTCTGCTGCGATGGCTGCCATTTCCGGGTCTGTATTGACCTGCCAATCGCGGTCAGCCTGGTCAGAATCGATCTTTCCGTCCCGTGTTTTGATGCGCCCGTGCTGAATGGCGACCTGGACCGCGCGATGATGCACGCCGCGGTGCCGGGCATACTCACGAATTCCCATCATCGCCATAATCAAGCCTCGGCTTCAGCCTGCACGCGCTCCGCTGTCAGTTCATCGAACGTACGTCCGTCGCCATCAAGCACAGCATTTTTGCCGGTGAACTCCTGCCAGCGCTTCACGATGACGTCGACGTATTTCGGGTCCAACTCCATCAAGCGGGCATGCCGACCGTTTTTCTCGGCAGCGATCAGCGTCGTGCCAGATCCACCAAAAAGGTCCAGAACAACATCGCCGCCCTTGGTGTTGTTGAGCAGCTGGTACTCAAACAGCGCGACCGGCTTCATGGTGGGATGTTCGCCGTTGCGCGACGGGCGGTCAAACTCGAGGATGGTTGTCTGCTTGCGGTCGGTTGCCCAGAGGTGGCCAGCACCATCCTTCCAGCCGTAGAGACACGGCTCATGTCGCCAGTGATAATCCTGACGACCCATGACCATCGTGTTTTTCTTCCAGATCAGGCATTGCCGCACAGTCCATCCGGCATCCACACATGCCCCGCGGAAGTTGAAACCTTCGCTGTCGGCATGCCAGATGTAAAACACCGCGCCGGGCTTCATCGCAACGTCAGCGGCCACGAATGCATCGCGCAAGAACTGCCTGAAATCGCCATCGCTCATCTCATCGTTCTGGATGGTGAGAGCTGCCTTGGTTTTTCCCTCGTAGGCGACGTTGTATGGCGGATCGGTCAGCAGCATATCCACCAGGTGGCCATCGCACAGGATCTCGACAGACTCGATGTTGGTGGAGTCTCCACACATCAGTCGATGCTTGCCAAGCACCCACACATCGCCAGGAGCGCTGGTCGGAAAGTACGGTGCCTCGGGCACCGCATCATCTTCGGTCAACCCTTCTTCTGTGCTTTCGTCGTCGGGGAGCAGGTCGGCAAGCTCGTCGTCGCTGAATCCAGTCAGCGCCAGGTCGAACCCATCATCATCGAGCGCAGCAAGCTCCTGGGCCAGAACGTCCTCGTCCCATCCTGCGTCCAGCGCGAGCCGGTTGTCGGCCAGGATGTAAGCGCGCTTCTGTGCATCGCTCAGGTGGGCCAGCTGGATGACGGGGACTTCCTTCAGGCCGATCTGCTTGGCTGCCTCGAGGCGGCCGTGGCCGGCAATGATCCCGGCGTCGCCATCCACCAGGATCGGGTTGGTAAAACCAAACTCGAGCAGGCTGGCTGCGATCTTGTCGACCTGCGCGGCGCTGTGGGTGCGTGCGTTGCGCTCGTAGGGTTTCAGTCTTTCGACGGGCCAATGCTCGATGCGCTGCGCCATCTGAATATTCGTTTTGCTCATGATCCTGCCAGTTTCCCTTGAGGTTTGTGAAAAATAGCACATGCCCTGGCTAATCGTTAGCCACTTTGACGCTAGATATAGGTCGCGGTCGCCGTCACCAGATCGGGGGCG
>JAEHJW020004172.1_pt1 | contig 30828 bp, 23 predicted proteins | sample 9271431 | NCBI WGS metagenome assembly JAEHJW02 | reverse complement strand
GACCATTTTAAGAACCCTCATTGGGGAGTGTAAGAATGCCTAAGGTAACGACAGAAATCCCCGAGGTTGAAGAGTGCATCAAACGACCAATCGTCTTTGACGTTATTCGGGAAATGATTAAACAAACTGGTTTAGATCCCAATACGCCTATTATCTATGCAGGCGAAACTGCTACAAGTATTCCTCAAGTCGGTTCGACATTGGACGATTCGAATGATCCGTACAATGCTCAGGTGCGTTTGCCTTCCCAAGACAGACTGATTATATCAGTTACAGAGGATTATCCAGAAGAAACAGGCATGACCATGGCCATTAACCGGCCTGAAGTCCCTACCTTCTTCGCCGACACGGATCTGTCTGTCTACATGAAGCCTGTCTACGAAACGACCTTGTTTACGATCTCTGTACGCTATAGAGCCTTAACAAAGACCCAAGCCGATAAATGGCGTAATAACCTTTATCGTTCAATTGGTAAGATGAAAATGGGGTATCAGCACCAGATTCAATACCACTATCCTTTGCCCAATTCATTCATGTATCTGCTCTATGTAATATGGCAGATGAGAGAAGCCAATTTACCTTTAAATGAAGCCCTAGGAGCCTACATTAAGCGATGCATGGATCCAAGGTTCACGGTCATCACAAACCAAGCAGGAAAGGCTCCTACGCTCGTTATGCGTGAGAGTCAGGTTTGTGTTATAGGAAATTATGAAATTCAGGACGCAGCCAAGTTCGACAGAGACGATTCTACCAATACATGGGAGACAGGGTTCGACTATACCTTCACAGCAGATGTCTGCCATCAGTGCTGGATGGAATACCCGCTGATGGTACATAACCAACTCATCCCTAGCCAGTTCTACACCAATCCTTGGCCAGTGGACTGGAGAGATTTTATCCACCAGACAAGTCTCTCTAAATGGGCGCTCGATAAAATCTCTGACCCAATTCAGGTTATGGCTGGAGGGGTTCAGGGAATCTCTATTCCCTATTTTGATGATTGGTTGCCTGGTCAGGAATTACCGCAAACAATAATGATTGCTAGAATCCTTTTACAGGTAGATCAAGCCAATCCGCAAAACATCCTTAATCTCGGACAGCTCGGCGACTTCGTTTGGGATAGCGATGTTTTGGCTTATATGACGGCTGCCTATCAGGGTTTGGCTCAGTGGTGCGGTGCCGCAATTACAGTAACGCTCTATCGCGGGTCATCGCCTTTAGCTAGCAGCATGATCTCGATCGATAACCAATTGAACATCACCTCCGTGTATCCGTTGGATCCTACGGCCATCTACCATCTTGTCGTGTCGTTCAACACCAATCTCATTGATATGCCGTTGGCTGCAAAGATGCTATTAGCATCGTTCGGTACCGTGGCTATTAAGATCTTTACAATACTCAAGCCACGCCTAGCGGCGAATAGCGGCGGCTTCTATGCCGACATGAACATTGCCGATAGTGCTTTTTGGACTGGGGTTATTGGACTTCCGGAAGGCGGTAGTATCCCTGCGCTCAATTCGGTCGGCGGAATACCAACGGCGTTGTTTAATGGAATTTTAACGACACTCGACATGACTAACAACAACAGCACTCCTTCGATGTGGAATGGTTCTCACTCGTTTAATGCGGCCTGCTTGTTTATTACGTCGGCCAGGAGCAATCAATAATGCCTATCATCAATGTTCCACCGAATCCTCCGGCGCCGGCCCCATTCCCGGATAACGTCACTCCAAACGTCTACAGTCCCCAATACCAATCTGCTGTTATTGATACGGACGTACAGCAGCTGGCATCGTTACTAACCCACATTGGCGGCATGCCGTGGGTCGTCGACTACTACTCGCAAGCGGTAGGAGCTAATCAGAATCTCTCGGCCTATCAGCCAGGACAGTTGGCGCCCTATCAACAATACTACCTCATCAAGGCCTACGAACTTCGTGTGTCTTCGCCGTTGTCGTCTAGCCAGGATCAATCGACAGGCATCATGACGATCACGGGTGCCTCTACGATGTATCCTTTCGTGATTCCCAACGAAGGAGACCTCTTTATTGCCGACGTAGGCGATGGGCGCTTAGGACAATTCAGCATCACCAGCGTGCAGCGCTTAACCAACCTTAAGCAGACGTGCTACACGGTCAATTACACGCTACAGGCCTACGTCACCACACAGATGCAGACTGACCTCGCCAACAAAGTCGTACTGACGAACTACTTCGTCAAGGACTTCATGGTGTATGGAAAGAATCCTGTCGTCGTGGACAGCGCCTACAACGACATGACGTGGATGAAACAAGCGTTCCCGTCTCTATTGAACCGTTTCTTAAAACAGTTCTATAGTCCCGACTTCCGAACGCTCATCGTTCCTGGTCAGATAACGCCGACCTACGATCCGTACGTTGTTAGAGCCATCCTGGCAGTCATCGATAAGGACGCACACCCGATCATACCGAAGATTGCAGAGCTCAACGTCGACGGATTGCAGGTGTGGGACGTAGAGACCTTATGGAGTGCGCTCTTGACGACCGACTACGTCGACAGGGATAGGCTGGTTACTCAGGTAGTTCTGGTCTCTGCTGCGTCTTTTACGTATTTCGGAAACATGGCGTTTATTCCGGGTATGAACTATTCTGGATACAACGGCACGGAGAGTATCTTCTTTTCACGATTGCAGAGCGTCGTATACCCTTATATCCCAAACGGAACGACACCAGACAGTCCGTATAACGACTACACAATGCCTACGTCGAGCAACATGATTCCCATCAACGACATGACGTGGGATACCACGACGCTACCTCCAGGCAACACTCCTAGCGGTACGCTCATGGCTACCACGACGCCGCTTCCGACCGAGCCTACTAACACCGCAGCCATCCCAGTCATTCATCCGGTTCTATCCGATAGCGGCTACGTTCTGTCGAACGCTTTCTATACCCAGGCTACCACAGGACAATCGATGCTAGAGCTACTTGTCAACAGCTTCATTAACATGCAGCCCGTCAATACCCAAATACTCCTCACCATCGTAGAGACCATTCCGTTATGGGGCAAGCTTGAGCAGTTCTACTACCTGCCCCTTGTCTTGATTCTTGTAAAGGCAGCAATGGTCCAAGGACCCCAGTCATGAGCTCAACGACACTAACAATTGCTCAGCATATCTTCAACGTAAGGTATGGTTGTCGAATCCAGAACGCTTTCTTGCAGTCTGAGGTCATGGAATCTACCTTTGGTATTCCTACGACCGGAGACGCTGCAATGGACAAGGCTTCCATGACAGCTACAGTCCCTATGTACTTGACCATCGCGCAGATGGTCTATTACTATAGTCTGGGTTCGTCGATAGGGTTTCAGAACCCCAAAGATAGCGTTACTATTTATCTGACGATCAAAGAACACCTCATCAATTGGGAACAAGTCGTCAGTTCGATGTTTAACGCACCAAGCGCGCCTTTAGATGATTTAAGGCAGATGGACATCTTTGCTTCGGCCATTTACTGGGTGGCGGTTCAAAACGGACTACGCGTCAAGGAAGAACGGAGTGCCTTCCGTTGGAGAACCAACCGAACTACTTTGGCGGCTAACCTTAAGGCACGTGCAGCCGAGGAGCCCAAAGAGACCATCAACGAGGGCCACAAGCCACTGACCGAAAGTATTGCGCGTTTCTCTTTTGGAAGAAAAAATAGCTAAAGGAAGTCCCTATGAACGTTCAGGAAAGTCCTTTGTTTCGAGAGGTACTTCGAATCTTTGGAGATGGCGCCAAAGACGTCCATTATAAATGGGAAGCCACCATTCGCGCTAATTCAGTGCTTGTCGCCACCTATCAGGTTCGCTACGTACAGATCAATAGAAGCTACTTAACTCAGCAGTACAGCGATGAGATGACTATTGAAGTGGCAATGCGTTCTGGCGACTACGACTTCTATGTCTGGCCATTCAAGGACAATCTGGAAATGCTTCTTACCAGAACTCCTTTGGTGGAGGGCGGTGCTGACCAAAACCCAAACCAGTCTATTCTTCATTTGAGGTATAGGGCGATTCCGCTCGATCAGCATTCGGATGTCGTCACGAACAACAACGTTATGGCCAGCAACGAGAAAGTCCAGAACGATCTAACGGTTAAGACAGCTAAGTTCCAGCTCGTCGATCTGGTCATCGAAAGACTCCGCATGATTTCTGCTGGTGGCGTCGTGCGCAATACCGATCCAGGCAATGCCGTACGGTGTCTACTGGGTCTCTATAGCGACGGCGCCAACATCGATAACGACATAGCAGTGAAGGGCATAGACCTTGCTCCTGGTTACAACGATGCGGTCAGGGACCACATTGTCATCCCGCATGGTCTGCCTGCAACGGATATGCCGTTTTACATCCACAAACACTGCGGCGGCGTTTACGCCATGGGTATGTCGGCATATCTTCAAAACAGCATATGGTATGTTTTTCCTCCCTATAGCCTACAACGATACCACACCAACACTTCCAGCAAAGTCTTGACAGCGATTAACATCCCCGCTAACCGGATGCCTTTGGTAGAACGTTCCTACCGTGTTACTCCTACTCAAGTCATTATTATGGCTAATGGGGAAAACAAACACAAGGATTTCAGCGAGCCTCTATTCCAGAACCTTGGCAACGGCGTGCGATACGGAAACGCCAGTAAGGTAATGAACGGCTTTGCTGCGATTAGCGACAATAAAGCCGTCGCTAATCGCAGTCAGAACGCCGTCGAGACGATCTTTGAGACGCGCACAACGGGTCTCAACCATGTTACGATGGCAGATGCAAGGTTTACTAGCAACATGGCGTTTGAGAAGTCTAAACTCGCATATAGAGCAGGTATGTTCTTGGTGGTTGGTTGGGAGCAAGCTGATCCCACAATCATTTACCCTGGCATGCCCGTGCGTTACATCTACGAGCACAACGGCCAGTTGGCGGAATTGTTCGGTACGGTGGTCGGTGCGCAGTACACGATCATTTCCGGTTCCAAGAACATGCTAGGCGGGCGGCATAATTGCAACGCAGCTTTGCAATTGTTCCTCGAGAAGGACAGCCCGTTGAACACCGCCCAAACGACCGTCCCCGTGAACCAATGAACGTTTTTTCAGATATACATTACCAAAGCGTATCCCTATATCAACTTCTTAAAGGACGTCATGATGCCGAAGTCATTCAATCCGTTGTTTGTCGTCGTCGAGGGCATGGAAGCCGTCGGCAAAAGCACCGTCGTGAATTACCTCACTACGCACCTGAACAGCCTCAGTGGACTGGACACGGTCAATACCCGAGAACCGGGCGGCACACCGTTGGCGGAAGCTATTCGCGACATCTTCAAGTCGGAGCTGACTAAAGGGTCGTCGTCGTTAACCCAGGCCCATTTGATTGCGGCAGCCCGCAGCGATCATCTGGATCGGTTTATCATGCCGATGTTGGCTACGGACAAGAACGTGGTGTGCGATCGCTTCTTCATCTCTACCTTGGTTTACCAAGACTCCCATGACTTCCTGTTCGACCTCAACCGTCGCCTGGTCCCTGACCTGACGATCGTGCTCACGGCCAGCCCAGAGAACGTCCAGAAACGGCTGGCCATTCGTGCCGACTCTGCACAGCAAGACTGGCTGGATGCGTCCGTATCGGCTCGCCATGCAGCCATGCAGGAGAAGATGCTGGACATTGTCAGGAACGACGAATGGTTTGAGCTGTCCAAAAACTACCTGGTGGTGGACACTAACCAGTACGAAGACGTCCAGTCGCTCTGCGGTGGTATCGGCCATGATTGGGAGCTGGAGAACTATTTTAAGGGTGCTAACGAAACCCTGTGCTACATCTGAACACGCCATAGAGGGAGTCCGTTTGGACTCCCTTCTGTGCCCCTATTCCTTTCAAAGGAGTTTCAATATGCTCATTACCATCGAAGGTTTCAGTGATCAGCTCAACAACATCATTGAAAGAACCATGCGACAGATTTTGATAGAAAGAGAACCGCGCAAAAACGTCTACACCCGCGCAGATCTCAAACCAACGGCGGTAGCTAAGTCCGTAGCAGCGTTGATGAAAAGAACCGATGCGCTCAATGTCACGGACACGACCTTCCAGTACCTTCGGTTGGCCGAACACGCGGAGATGCGCTACCGTTCCTTGAAACCGCTTCTCGAAAAGGGACACAACGTCATCCTGTCTAATTACCTCCGGCCTTGGTATGCGGACGATCGGAGGCTTAATTTGAAACATAGCCTCAGCATGGCGCTCTTCAGACCACGTTTGACGATCTATCCGTTCGATTGTTTCTGCTCAACAGAAACCACAGACATTAGTTTGTTGACCGAAATGTTCGCTTGCGACAAACAAGGAATGTTTTCGATCGATGCAGTGTCGGTAGGCCGCAATACCATCCTGAGTTCTATCGAAGGATCCACCAAACTCCGCGATAACCTGTACAGCGCATTGTTCCAAGCATTGGCACGACCAGCGATCTCTCTACCGGCCGGTTCGGCCGATAACAACAACTGGGACCTGGTGTCCTAATCCATTTCAGCATTCCTTGACATTAAAGCAGCATAGACTGGAGCCTTTCGGCTCCAGTCCTTGTGCCTTCTTTTTTTTGGTTTCGTTTAGCTAAACCAAGGCGCTGCTCCACCGTCTGCACCAGACACGCCTACCCATTTTGAGCTCAGGTCCACCCCTTCAATGTCGTTCTTGATCCCTCCAACCGGATGGAAGGGCAGGACACAGAAATGATCTGCCGGTGGCGTGATATGGAAACCACGGTGCTTGCCGCGCTGCATGGTCAGGTACGACTTGTCGTCCTGGATCACGATATGGACGTACATCTCGAAATCGAACTCTTGGTCCAGACGCGTACAGCCGTCCCAATAGCCCTTGCCTTTCACCTGCTTCACGAAGTCATCGATGCCCATGCGGATCAGTCGCTTGGCATCGGACGACAGCTGATGCGGCGTGACCACAGCAATGCCCTTCTTGGAGAAGCAGTTTCTCGTTCTCCGGAATAGGTCACGTATTTCCTGACCGTGAGGACCGGTTTCGCAACCCTTCTTACTCATCATGTTCAGGTAGTCGATGAAGGCGATGTGGATTTCATAGCCGTCCTCTTCCAGGTTAGCCACCAGTTCAAACAGGTCGTGGTACGTAAAGTCCGAAGGATCGATACGCATCATCTTGATGTGGTAGCCGGTTGCCTGGAGCTTCATAGAGACGTACCGATGGATTTCTTCGATCGGTACTGCCGAAGGATCGGTCAGCTCACCGATCTCTTGTTCCTTCAGGGACTTGTAAAGCCAACAGAAGTTATCGGACGCATCGTTCTCGAACGAGATATGCAACAGCAAGGGTTTCTTGTCGGGGTTTCGCAAGAACGGTGTGTTGTAAAGCGCCACCCCTTCCAAGATCTTCAACACAAGACCCGATTTATTGTTATGCTGAAGAGCCCCTATACAACAAAACTCTCCTCGACGAATTCCTCCAATCTGACCAAACATTCGGTTGAGAGCCTGAATACCTGTGCGCATAACGCCTTCGCTCGATAGCTCAACGACGCGTCTCTCCATCGCGCCCGACAGAGTATCGGGGTCGTCTAGATCAAAATCATCGATGATTGAGTTGTGTTTGGCGCGACCACCGATGGTGTTATATGGCTTGAGTTCTGTTCTGAGTTCCTTAACGAAATGTCGCCAATCGATCTTGTCTTTCGGACCAGATAACTTACGAGAAGCCTCCCGTACAATTTTCTCGACTTTTAACTGCTCCATGTATTCTCGTATATCGCGCTGACATTGCGTTATGAGTTTTTTGGATTGGTCGTCGTCTCTTCTAGCGGTTAAACCATCGTACAAAGCCCCAAAGATGGTTTCGTCGTTTTCGGTATTGACTCGAAGGCGCTGGATAAGGTCTTGTTGGTCAAACGTTTCTGACGACGGAAGCTTAAGCATCCACTGGATCGTTCGCCTCAGGGAATGGAGCGTATCGGTGCCCCCTGCTGGTAAAAGACCAACATCACGAAAAGGAGCAGCATCCAAAGCATCGCCAATAAGTTTCGTGCTCGTTTCGGAGACAGTTCCGTTTCGATTTTCAACATACAGCAAAGTGACTATCTTTACTAGCAGTAGCTTCAGATCCACGATACACACCCCATTCTTGTGTAGAGCCACCGGCATTTCTCAAGCGAAATGCAATCCATTCGGAGACACCATATGAGAAACTCAGTACCTAAAAACGTTCGGGAGGAGGTTTTGAAAGCGCCATCGGCGATCGTCCTCCCACTGAATTTGAAGGCTAGACTGGATGCCCTCCATGAGCCGTTGACAAGTCTTCTCGACATCAATCGTCTCAGGAGCATATTATCGAAGGACGACGTATCTTTTTATCTCTGGTGTCAATACAGCGCTGCCAGATTACTCTTTAAGCCCATCGTCGGAACGCTAGGATTTGAGGGAAGCATCACTTCAGAAATTCTCAACGATTACTACGGCAAGTTCTATGAGTTTGACATCGCCGCACGTTTGTCGACGAGACCAGAACCGACACTAACTCCAGTCCCTTACGACGATGACGAACCATCGACGAATGTCCGTCCTCTTTATGATGGTCTCTTCAGCGTTCTGTCTGGCGGCTTGCGGCTGGAAGACTATGCCTTCGAAACGACCGAGATTACACCAGAATGCTTCGCTCTTTCTTTGGTGCCCATCAACAACCTTGAAACCAGGAGTAAACAATTACTCCATTCTTATGAAGAACTGCTATCGCACTTGAGGCGTTACGTTCCTTTGTCAGAACTAGGGCTTACGAGCCTATTCAGTGAGTTCTGTCAAATCTCTATGGCATAATGGACAAACTCCCTTTCGCGAGAATTGGAGATTCCACTTAGGAGAGCGTCGGCGCGAGCACTCCTGTTTCAACGCGACCTTCTTTAGGGCATAGAAGGCATAGCATGCTTTCGAACCCACGTCTAGATAATATGAGTTGCCAATGCTCAACCTGCGTGGGGCGTGAGTGCCTTCCCAAACATTCCTCTTCCGATACTAAACAAAGGGATATCCAAGATGTCAAGACTGAATGCTCGTTCCGAAAGCAACACTGGCTTGCGGGGCATGATGAACCGAATCAACGCCTTACAGCGGGAAGCCGGCAGCGCCTTCGCCAGTCCCGAAACCACCAAACAGCTCTGTTCGATGGAGAGCCTGAACGACGGCGAAATGGATCGTCTTACGCGTCATGCCGACGATCTCCAAGGCCAACTGAAAAACATCTACGCCGACTGCTATGGTTCCGAAGCGGCTGAAAGGCTGCCGCGTTTCGCGTTGGAGTCCGGCGCTATTGCTGCCATGGCTTTTGGTGACCCGGTTGCCTATGCCTCCAAAGCGACGGACATGATTGTCAAAGGCCATTCCGGCTTGCGTACTCTGGACGCTCCGGGCGAATACAATCTCACCCCGGCTCTGGAAGCATTCAACGAAACCGAACTGAAGAACTACATGTCGATGTCGGTGGTTTTCAACATCATGGCCAGCCGCCAGGGTGAATTCGCCGAATGCTTCTACCCGACTGTGGTCGTTTCGCCTGACATGCCTGGCGCTGACGTCACCGTGCGTCGTACCATGGTGCTGAACGAAATCCAGCATCAGCTCTCTGGCGTGCCTCTCGAACTGAATCGTCGTAACCTGTTCGAGGCGGTTATCGACCCGACCGTTCTGTCGAACGAGTCGAACGTGCTTATCCCGGTGGTCGTGAATTCGCCAGCTGGCAACCCGAACATCAATACCCAGTTCTTCGTCGCTGCCTCGGCTGTGGCTCCGTATACGTTGGCCACCGACGCTGGTCAGTCTGTTCTGACGGCTCCTTTGGCCGTTGGTATGGAAGTCGATCTTCTGGGCATCTCCCAGCGTACCGACATCCAGATCCAGGGTCAGTATGACATCACTGACTTCCTCGATCCGCGCGTGATGCTGACCAACCTCTACGTTCAGTTCACGACCAGCGGCACCACGCCGGTGACCAGCATCGTTCCGTTCAACGTCAGCCGCATGCCCCGTAACCAGTGGGTGAAGTCGGTTGAAGGCAACTACAAGGAACTGATGCTCGACTTCCGTACGCTGACCATGGCGCTTCAGGGTACCACCGAAGACGTCCTCGGTACGGCTGGCGGTGCTCCGGCTCTGACGGGCCTGCGTGCAGCCGGTACCTCGAACTGGATCGTTCGCCTCGGCATGCGTGCCACTGGCTATGGTCAGGTCGAAAAGGGTACCATCTCGGTGACCCCTGGCCAGATCACTGTCGAAAAGATCTACTCGACCGATGCTTACGGCAACCAGACCGACATCACGACCGCCATCAACAACGGTACGCAGACTAACCAGCAGTGGTTGGCCGCGCAGTTCACCACCATGGCCATCATTGGTTATGATGTCGCCGCCACCCGTTCGAACCTTAACCGCCGTACGCGTGGTCTGTTGCTCGAAACCACCGATGTGACCGAACGTTACACCGTGGCGTTGACTGCACCGCTGACGATGCCGGCTCCTGTCGGTTCGACCCGCGACGCGGCCGATATCACCACCCTGATCAATGCTGCTCGTTTCCGCAACGACAACCTTGCTGTTACCACGCTCCTGAGTTACAAGAGCGCGCTGAGCACCCTCATGAGTGCTCCTGGCTTCAGCGTTGCTGTTCCGGATATCGAAGGCATGGGTCGTTACGTTGTTCGTCCGTACTACGAGTACCAACAGCTCGACGTGCTGGCCTCGATCAACAACATCATGACCAAGGACCGTCTGCAAGACGTTCAGCAGACCATCGTGAACACGATCCGTGACATCGCCTACCGCATGTACCAGCAGTCCGGCTACCAGCCCGCTCTGGATTCCATGACTGGTGGATCCGGCGAAACCCCGATCGTGATCATCGGTACGGACTCCTTCACTGCCAAGTTCATCCAGCTGGATGGCGATACCCGTCTGACGGGCCTGGCACTGGAAAGCCGTGTCGTCGTGTCGCTTGACGAACGTATGTGGGGGCAGATTGTCATCGGTCTGACTCGCCGCAACCAGACTGGCGCTGACCCGCTTTGCTTCGGTCAGATGTTCTGGATGCCTGAACTGGCCTCGACGGTGCAGGTGACCCGCAACGGCGCTACCATCAAGGAACCGATGGTTCAGCCTCGCATGCGTCACGTCAACAACCTTCCGATGATGGGCTGGATCAGTGTCGTGAACCTGGACCAGGCTGTCACCCAGAAGGTCCCGATGAACATGCATACGGTCTAACCAGTAACAACATAAAGGGAGTCCAAAAAGGACTCCCTTTATGCCGTGTGCTTTCTTAATCAAAAAATCTTCAAGCATATATTACATAATGGTAATCTCTCTCGGTATCCTTTTCCTTTAACTCAACAAAATGTTTGTTCTAAAGGAAACGTTTACGCTTGTCGGATACGCTAGACCAAGTAATTTTCTTTTTTAAGGAATTTCTGGTCGCATCCAAAAAAGACTACATCTCAACTTCTTTCAAGTTTTAAATCAATTGAGAATTTAAGGATCGGCCATTATGAAAACAAAGACACGCATTCGTGGTATCTATAAGCCGCAGATGAGGAGACCGACTTTCGAAACAGAAGGTTGTGGCTTCGGCAAGCCCGCAACAATGCGTCCTGGCTTATATTCAATTTATGATTACCACAACGGTCTCATGGACAAGGTAACAGTGTTCATGGCCGACGGTAGTCAGTTTATTCTCGAAAGTTCGTTAGTCGCCAACGACAACACTGACCTTCGACGGCAGTTGGCCATTTCCAAAAAGACCTTCATAAATACGAAGCTAGCAAATGTTGACGACTTTGCGCCCATGTGCACGACCGACGAACATGGGACGCTGAATAAAGCGCAGGAGCAGCTTAAAGAGTCGCGGGATAGAACTCTCCGTAGAGTCAATGCGGACTGGGAGTATCGCAAACACCAAAGCTTTCTTAGCTGGGATAGTATCGCCAATACTCTAAAGATTGATCCAGAGATCTCTTTGGTCATGAGCTATACCCGAGAAGATTTTGAAGCGAACCAAAACATTATCTTCTGCAAGGAGCTGGCATGCGTGTTTGTCTATGGCCTAGAGAATATTCCGTCCCATAACCCACATCCTTTCTATACCGGTATTGACGTTGGCCCTTTCCTCGAAGCCGCTTCTTCGCAGTTCGGTCAGTCAATAAATATTTCAATCCTTGATAGTAGTGGGAGTACGAGTCAGAAAAGCTTTTATGTCCCACTCGTAGGGAAGGAAGTAAAAATTAACACCGTTTTTGACCAAACCGTCCACGAAAGTGGCGTCTATATAACACACCTCAAAGTCGCGCCAAATGGGACGATGATTAGGGATGAATCCGAAACTCGTTTTTATACCATCGATGATGCACTTAAAGATGGTCTAATTTTTCTTTCGAAGGAAGAAGCCGTGACTGGCGGGACTCGTGAGGCAAGATGGAAACACCACCAAGCTAAAGAAGAGTTTGAAAGAAAGATGCGGATGGACGAGGAAGAATGGTCAAGAAAGCGCGAAGAGTTTGACAGAAAGCAGAAAGCTCATGAAGCTGATATGGAGCGTCAGCGGATACTACATGAACAGAAACTAGAAGCCGAACGCGTTAAGATGGAAAGAGAAACAAAAGCCCATTTAGAAGAGCTCGAACGCAGAGCCAAACAAGCTGAGTTCGAGCGCATAGAAAGGGAAGAGAGCGATAAGTACGACAAGCAAAAGAAGGAGCGAGAGAACGCCAACGAAAAGGGTTCGTTCTTCAGAAAAGCGATTACCGAATTCCTGAAGATGATTCCTGCGATGTTGGCTGCCGCTACTGCTGTAATGATCTGGATGGCCAAAAAAGCCGCTACCGCTGTATAAGGAGACCAAGGTGGACACACGGTTATTCGACTTCATCCACGAAAAGACACCTAAATTCAATCGTGTTATATGCGATGGTTTGGCTGTCGAGCACCTCAAGCTTGTTGAGGAATATGTCGATAGGTTGTTGAGGTCGGCACAGGCCAGTTTCCCACGAGGATTGGTCTATCATGGCTATGCTCGCTGTACGCCATGGGAGCAGTACATGACAAGCACGCGAATGCGGTCGAGTAAGCGGTCGTATGAAATCAGTCGGTCAGATGTCTATCTCGTGAAGTATATGTTTAGATATCACGGCAACGACATTCGGCCAATGTTTCTGTATCTGCCGTACGTAACAGATGGAGGCATCATTCGTATCCGTGGTGCAACATATAGCATCAGTCCTGTACTCGCCGATCAGACGATTTCGGATGGAGTGGATAGTTTGTTCGTGAAGCTATATAAGGACAAACTGACGTTCAATCGAAGCGTTTATGGTTTTATGATCGACAATGAAAGAACCCATACGGATCTGATCATATCGAACATTCACCACAACGCCAGAAAGAACACGTCGAAGCGCGTTTCTGGATTCGATGCTACTCCTCCGCATTATCTGTTCTGTAAGTTTGGCGTGACTCGAGCATTCAAGGATTTCGCGAATGCTCAGGTTCATGTTGGCTTCGAGGACACGATTAACACGGAAAAGTTTCCAGAAGACGAATGGAGCATTTGTTCGAGCCTGGGCATTAAGCCTAGAGGGATTAAAGACAAAGAATACGTCCCCTCGAAGCTAAGGATGGCGATTCGAAAGGAAGATTACAATCATGTTACCGCAATCATGATTGGGTCGTTCTTTTACATCGTTGACCATTTCCCGTCGCAGGTTGATCCTGACTGTATCGATATTACAGATACATGGTTGATTCTGTTGGGCGTTAATGCCACGGGCTCGGAGACTAAATCTGGCAAGATCCTGATTTCCATGAACACCCACATGGAGTCGCTTGATCAGTATGTGGATCTTCTGTCAAGAAAGGATCTTGAGGAGATCGGGATTCATGTTACGGATATCTATCAGCTGTTTGCGTACGTCATTAAAACAATGAGTGCTAGAATAGCTGCCGCAGGCACAACCATCTCTTCGATGTATGGGAAAAAGCTTACGGTGCTTTACTATCTTCTTCAAGACATCAACGACGCGATTTCCAACATGCATTTTGCTTGGAGGAAAAAGACGAAAGGAGACGACAATCGGGTGCTGACCGAGAAGGACATCTTCGAGAAATACGTGCCAGTAGAGACCATCTTGAGAATCAGCGGTTCAGAACACCGAGAAGTCTCGAATGTCTCTTCTTCGACCGGTAATAAGGTTTTCCGAATCACGACCAGCATGCGGTTACAGTCTGAGGTTGTTTCTGGGAAGAGTGACGACACGGTGTCGGTGGACGACCCTATGGGCTTTTTGCATACTTCTCAAGCTGAAATTGCTTCGTTTTCAATCCTCTCAAGAACGTCTTTGACCGGACGAGATACCTTGAATCCGTTTGCAAGAATCGAACCCAACGGACGCGTTGAGAGAAACCCGGAATTCATTCAGCTACTGGACGAAATCCAGAAAAACATCAAGCGTTAGTTTCATTCTGTTAAAAAGGAGCGCGACATGCAGTTCAGTTATAATCAGCCGTCGGGCGGATTCGTGGGCCAAGTACCTTCCCCACGCCCATCCGTACCACAGCACCTTCAGCCGTTTGTCGATCAAGCCATCGTGGCGATTGGGCAGATTCTCAACGCTTCCGCTCAGCAGAATCCAGCTAGACAGTTCCTTCTAATGTCAGCTGCTGGACCAGCCGGTAATTGGGCTACTCCTGTTTTTGAGCAGCTCGTTACCATGACTCTGGAATGTATGGAGTTCTTCTCAGTTACCATGAGAATCCCTCCACAAACCGCACTCCAGAAAGCTGCCATGTCCGTCTGCACGATAATGTCGTTGTCGTTGGCCAAATCCAACCCAGCCGTGATGTATCAAATGGAGCAGATGATGGGGAGTCAGGGGCTCATGGATCAGATCGCTAGGACTGAAAGCGAATTTCAGTCCATTCGTTCTGGTATCCAACAGCTGAGAAACGGTTCTTTGAATCGTCAGCAGTTCCAACAGCCCATGATGAATAGCGCTCCTCAGCAGATGCAGACGTTCGCCCAAAGCATGTTCCAGCAAAACGCCCCATGGCAGCCCACCCAAGTCGACACTGGATCGTTGGCTCACCATGGCAATAAGTTCGATGCAGCTATGGCAGCGACAAAACAGCCCGAGACAAACCAAGCCTATGCTGGTTTCGGTTCTTCTTTCGGCGGTTTCGAAATGACGAGCGGTTTCGGCGCTACGCAAACTGCGGTAGAACAACCGAAACAGACCGTCCAAGATGCCCCAAAGCTTACTACTGTCGGTTTTAACGAGAAGAAAACACGCTCCAGTGGGCTGGTCGCTGAGGCGGTGGTCGGTAAGCTTCACGAATCAACATCTCAAGAAGAGGATCGCGACATGGATACGCTGGAACTGAATGAATCGGTTGCTGTGATTGAAGAAACAAAACCTCAGTCCATTGAGGTCGTGGCTGTTGCGGCTCCTGTAGCCGATGGCAGCAAGGAGACCCCCACGATGGGAACTATCTTCAACAGCAACACGCACCGGGCCGTTAAGACCCCTGATGGGTCATTCGCGATTTTAGAAAGGAGCGAATCAGTGAACTACGAAGAACACGAAACGGAATACTTCTTCCGTGCCCGCGATTCCATCTCCGAAAACCGTCACCATGACTTCAGTAAAGCAGCTGCCGAGTTCCATCGCCTGAACGAAGAGCGAAGCGCGGAGCTTCTGGTGGCCGAACACGAAGAGAAGTTCGGTGCTGATGTTGACTTCAGCTTCAAAGAACATGAGGTTGTTAACATCGACATGGTTGTTCACACCACGGGCAACGAAGACTCAGCTATTCTGATCACCGGATTTGCTCACGCATCCTTCAACAACGTCGCCAACAACCACTCCATACACCTGCGTTATGTCCAAGTGATGCGGGAGTTCTTCATGGAAAAAGCTTCAGCGGCGATAGTCCGAATGCAAAAGGCCGAAACCTTCGATGCCCTTATCGAGGAGATCAAGAAGGCGCGTGTGGTTCTTACCGAACTGCAATGGGCCATTGTGGCCGACGGCATTAAGCAGAAGGTCAATGAGCTTCTGACGATCGAGATACCGATCAACATCACGATCGATAGTGTCTACGACGACATGCCACTACTCCCGGCATACGTTCAGAAGAAGTTCGATGCCTACATGCGTATCATGGTCGAGAAGGGACTTCTAGAGGCCGTTAAGGTGGGTTTCACGTACGTGCCGTACCATATACTGTCTGGCTCCGAAAACTCCTCTATCGAGTTCCTATTCGAGAATGAGGTCGATGGCGAAAAGGTCTTCGACAAGAACTTCGGTGGCGTTGTCGGATACGCCCACGAAATGGTCATCCTTAACGTCATGAGCAGCGACTTTACGTTGGCGTATGTCGGAAACTGTGGGTTGTTGTTGCCTAGCCGGCATCCGGAACTGCATGCTACGCTCCTGAAGCTTCTGGAGAACCGTATGCCTGGAGTTTCGAAGATCGAGTTCAAGACACGTGACAACAAACGCTTCAGTGCTCATCTCGGCATGATGACTGACAAGGCTGTTGTTTTGCATTGGGACTGATGCAGCAAATAGACGGAGGCTCAATAGAGCACTCCGTCATTTTTGCCGTTCTGACAACAATGCTTTGGAAACGATTAACCCGTCGGAGCTTAACCATGATTGTACTTCCTGTCGTCTACGTGGGCGATCTTGCTCGCTATACCACCCTTGAGCTATCGAAGATTGCCAGTGCGGCTATGTTGCTGACGTCCCACGAAAACGTTCGGTCAGTCTACCAACAGTTTATTGCGTCTGGTTTGACCATCCCCACCTTCCTATACGACCCTCTCGACATGGATAGTCGAGACGCAGCAGAAACAGTTGCTCTTCTTGTGACCAACTACGTTGTAGAGACGCTCTGTAAGGGCGTCGCAGCCAAACTCGACACAGCCGCCATCTACGACGGGTTGTTTAAACACATACCGTTGACGTTCTCTATTGCGCCGATTGGCGATTGCCCTGCGCATTTCCCTACGCCCAACTGGCGTTTTTTCGAAGCTCTGGACGGTGTTTTTTCTGCCGGCAACAATCCTGCTGGTATGCGTTTGCCGCTCGTTACGGTTTACGAACTCATGGAACTGATGGAGCTGGCAGGCATAAGGGTCATAGACAACACCCAACGATATCTGCGCAGCCATCGCAAAGCGCTTCAGGAAGCCTGCGCCTCCGTTGTTAAACATCTGGACGACCTTGGCATAGCTGGCCTACAGACCCACTGCCGTCAGATTGTCGAAGGCGCCAAACACATCACTGACCACCGAGTTAATACCCAGGCCATCGAAGAGATTCTTCAAGATCACCGTAAGACCACGCGCAGCCTGAAGACAGAGAACGAAGCTCTTCAGGCTAAGATTGGCACACTCAACCAGACCATCTTTGACAAGGACAACGAGATCAAAGGTCTCATGGCTAGAGTCAAAAACGAATAACCATCCAAAACAGGAAGCCAGCACATGCCGTCTACAAGCCTGCCCGTCGTGGGCGTTAACATCATGGTGCCAGTCAACTACCGGGCAGATACGCTTCGAGAGGTCATTGTTACGGCAATCCAAAGCGCCTTTGGCACCGACTGCGTCATCGATACGCCTGGCGTGATAGGAAGAGACGCTTTGTCGCCTACCCAGTATTACTCTCAAATCGATGCTAACGGTTCCAATGCGCAGATTGTTGTAGCCGTCCAAGTCGAGACCATTCCATATACTGTCTACCCTTAGGAGCTTTCGATGAAACTCATTAACGACCCAATGGAGCTTTCTTGTTGGGTTCTTACCGCGTTCCTCCCGGAATTTGGCGCTGTAACGCGCGTTTGTTATTCGATAGAACGTCCGAGTACAGCCGACACCGACCCTGAGCTCTCCTCGTACTTCAGAGACCTTAAGAAGGCCGAGTGGGACTGCTTGACAGCTTTGTTGGAGACACGTCCAGATTCCATTCAGGTCACTGGGCCGTATGACGTTCCTGAAGCTCAAGTTGTCGTGTCGTTTGACCAGATGCCGCCAGAACCCGTTGGCTGCCATAGCAATCTTCCGTGCAGCATGGTTCTAATGGGCCCTATCACCGACGAAGACGTTCTCGAGGATGCCTCCGATGAGGGATCGAACACGACAGTGATTATTGTCGATCAACAGCGCTATGCGGCAACCCTTGTTAGTGGTGTTGTCGACAACGACATTGTCAATTCGATCATCAATAACATCACGTCAGCCGACATGCTCGACGACGAAGACTACACGGACGACATAGTCGAGCAGGACAGCGACGAATAGCCGAACACGTACGTGGCGTGTAGAAGGATCGTTTCCAAGGAAGGTGTTCAGAGGAGTGACAAAACGGGAGTCCCTTCGGGGACTCCCTCTTATGCTCTTTTTCTTTGATTGCAGATTTTTTCAGATACATAGTACTTTAGTGAATAGGAGAAGCAATCCTGCTTCTCATTCATTCATCAATGCCCCAAAGGGGCGAGGAGCTTTAAAATGAAATTAATCAATGTTACACCCCACGCCATCACGGTGGTGGGTGAAGACGGGGCTAGCATTACGCTAGCCCCGTCTGGGGTCGTGGCCGTTAAGGGATTTCAGGTATTTGCCTGAAACCCTCCTCCCGAGGCCAGGAAAAGACTCCCTAAGGAGTCTTTTTTTTTTCTTCAATATGCCAGGGCACAAAAGAGACCCCCTTGCGGAAGTCTCTTTTTTTTTTGTGCTGCTAGGAGCCTGAAGTCTCATCCTTTTGATCGGATTCTTCTTTAGGCTTCGTCATCGGTGTAGCAGGTATATCGAGGATTTGCAGAATCTTATCCGCCAGTCCCCTTACCTTCTTCATCGCCCGTTCCTTCGGACTCGTCTTCGGGTTCGGTTTCTTCGTTACCATTGGGATTACCCTCGTCGGTTGAGGAGGCTCCTGTTTCGTCTGAAGTAGCGTCTCCACTCACATCATCTGAAGATCCAGCACCGGCATCGCCCGCATCGTCCTCTCCTCCTGCGCTATCGTCGTCCCCCATGCCAAAGTCGCCATCTGCTCCACTGCTGTCCCCAGACCCATCGCTAGATCCGAAATCTCCACCGCCGCCAGAACCATCGATTCCTCCAGCTGCCTGGAGTTCTGCGTTGTATTTCTTTTGGACTTTAAGGATATGCAGCATGAAAGGAACAAGCGTCTTATTAAGGCCATCCAGATGAGCTAGCTGTTCCTTCAGCAAATTTATGCCTGGGCCCTCTGTTTCTGAGAACGTTACGATCTCCTCAAGTTCTGGCATGACGTTTTGTTCGCGTAACCACTTCCTTTGGTAGAAGGCCTTAAGGGTTGCTGTTACAGCCGGGATGCTCTTGGCGAGGTCACCGAACAGCGTCTCCCCATAAGCTTCTTCACTCAAGTATGCCTTGAGTGTTTCGTCGAGAGCCGTGTTGTATTCCTGGAAGGCGTCGAGCTGGGTCGTGAGTTCTATGGTGTCGGGAGTTGGAAGTTCGAGCACCAAGCCATCGATTAAGAGACCAATGATGGTTTCTTTCTTTTGGATATCGTCAACGCCAGCCGGCTTTCCGATAATATCGTCGTATTTCTTACGAATGTTATCCATGAGACATTGGTCGTTCGTGATGTATTTCTGGACATGATCCGTTAGAGACGGTGTCAGTTTGTTTTGATAGGTTTTGGTTGTTTTCGTAAAGATGATGTTGTTTCTGACTGCCGTTGTAGCGAACTCAGTACCCGAAGCCGCATCGACGAGTTCGGGCGGAACGCCAAAGGAGTTGTAGTGACGTTTACGAAGATCGTCCATCAGGTTAGTGTTGACTTCCGGACGCTGGCTTTGTTTGTCCTCGACATCAAAGTTGGTGGCCGGATAGGCCTCGTTTCCGCTAACAGCGACCTGGACTCCTGCGTTCTGCATAAAGTTAATAAGGTCGTAGGGATTCGACGCACCAAGAGGGAAGGTCGTTTGGCGGTTTTTCGAATACTCGTGCAACAAGAACTCTACAGTTCTGGCTGGTTCCGGGTCGTCTGGGTCCAGTTCGATCTTCAGTACCTCGTGGCCAACCGAGTTCTTGATCTCGGCCATTGTATTGGCAAATAGAAGCATGGAACGCAAGCCGCAGAGAATCTTCGTATCCTCTAACAGCGATTTGCCGATGCCTAGATGGTTATAATCGAAGGCGATATACGTCATGAGTGAGGAGGGGATATAAAGAACACGCGTCAGCTGTTTCGACAATGCCCGTGCCATCATGACGCGAGTAATGTTCTGGACATTCGAGATCTTAACACTATTCCCGTACAGACCATTCTTCAGGCGCTGTATGAGGTCGTCTTCGATCATCTGCGTGAAAAGAGCATTGTTTTCGCGAATATCCCCCTCAATGTTCTGAGATATCCCTAAGGTCGCTTGACGTACGTTCGAAATGAGCTGAGAGGTCATGTTGCGGCTCTGTCCGGAAGTGTTAACCGACAGATCGTTGTAGTAGTTCTCGTTTTCTGCTTTATTGATCGGGTGACCAGATTCGTCTAGTAACAAGAAATAACCTACGTGTTGCGATGGATCTCCTGGAACATGGACCGGAACAACAGACTCCGCCGGAGGCGTCATGACGATCGGATGACCCACAGTCGGTTTCTTCAGTTGGTCCTGCGTTTTAACCGCCATGGCCATTTCGATCTTATAGTGTCTGTTTGGATAGAACAGCCCCTCAACGTCTCTATCTGAAATGGATGTACGTTTGGCTTTTTCCCCTAACAAAGCCGAAGCCTGGTCATTAACAAAACGCTTCTTCAGTAACGGCACCTTCAGGATATCTGGGTTATCCGTGACGGAGTAAGCCGGTTTTCCGTCGATCTTAACGACCGTTCCAGACCTAGACTTGTGAACGTCGATAACTGTCTTCGATTCCATGCCCAAAAGACCATAGAACTTGTTCGCTTCTTCGCTCACGAAGGTTCCGCGAGAAGCTGCGCCTCTTAATTGCTGAAGCTCTATGTCATTGGGCCCTAAGAATCCCTTGAAGGGGAGTTCTCCTTCGGCACTGAGCTGTAAACCGCTGCCGCGAATACTCTCCATGCTGACGCGTTCAGGCGAGTTAATGAGGTCGTCGATAGACGATTCTGGCAAAACAATCATCGGGTGACAGCCCTTCGTGAAAAGGACGTTTTCGAGGATGTTCTGAAGCTTATCGGCAAGCCTATATTCCTTCGTAATAAACTCGTCGACGATCTCAACGAAGGCTGCCGTGAGTTTCGAGTCGATCTCAGAATCCGGCACACTTACGGTCAGTTTTGAGTTAACCATATCGTTAGGAGAAATGATCGACGAGATCAGAATATTCTTCACCATCTTGAGATCCGGAAGGATCTGCATGATCGATTCCGAGTCGTTTACATTGTTGGCAGTGGCGTCGGATATCTTGTGAATTAGCTCCGGGGAAGGAGAAGGAGTCATCTTCTTTCCGTTTACGCCGGTTCTGGCTGGAAGGGTCGATGACACTAGCTTACTGAGAACTGCTTCGGTTTGAGGCGAAAGTTTCATCATTCCGATTTGCTTTCTTCCAGGCATGGCTGGCGTTCCTGGCGGCGTTAGTGTTTCCTGGAAGAAGTTCTTCTTAGACATGAACAATACTCCTTAAGTCCCGAACATTGGCTAGTCCGGTTTTCATCTAAAACACAGTGGGGTCTGTATGGCCGATCTAAGCAACGCCAGCGCATCATACAAGCTATTTGTACAGAATGCCATCGATCTGGCAAAAACAATCGTGATCAAGCACGGTCTGGTTAACGATGCTATCAATTCGGCCCTCATATATCAAGGGTATTCCGTCAATTTAAGTCCGGCGAGTACCGACGTTAATTACGAAACGCCGTGGAGAACATGGAAGTATTATCAGAATCTGGCAGGCCTGTACTACACTGACGCAAACGGGCGTCCTGTCGACACTGCTATGACGGTTCTTTCTGTTGTAGGTGATGGCAGCGTGCAGCCTATCGCATTTGATATTCCGAACCTCGTCATGCGACCAGCAACGCTCCGTGCCTACGAATATGGTAGCTACCTTTATAAAGCGCTCGTCCAGCGTTTCCCGCTGCAAGAAGCACTCATCCAAGGCATTTTGGATACCGCTACGTCCATCGGCTCGACAGCAGCTATTTCCGCAGCAGAGCTCCAAACAATTACCGACGGACGGATGGATTCGTTTTATAACGCCACCGACGGAACGATCGTTGCTTATAGCGGACAGTTCATCGAAGTACAGGAAACCGACCTCATGAGTCGGCTCCAGACGTGGGTGACGATGTTTTTCAACGATTGGTTCAACACGCAGTACTCTGTGACAGACGACCTTTACGTTCCTACGGCTTTAGGTATTCTGTACGTCATGATGCCAAACGTGATTATGAATATTCGGTTGAGCAACTGCCATACAATCCGAGCTCATAGTTTCCATATTCAGCAGTATTTGGAGTCGTCGGGACAGCTTGGGCAATACGTTCCCTACATGAACACCCAGCAAATGCTTTGGCTGTACAGGAACGTTAAGTGGGTTCAGAGAAATGCTGGCCGACAAAGCACGTTTGAAGCCCTAGTGGCCAACATCATGACTGCCGGTAATCTCCCGTTGTCCGGCTACGACATCGTGCATGACCTTACGCCAATGGCAAACAACCAATCCCTGCTTCCTAACGTGAACATGGTTTCTGTTCCGTTGAATTTTCTCGATACACTGAATACGTCTTCGAACGAGACGGTTGATTATATCGTCAATAAGGAAGTCGTTTTCAGCCGCGACCAGAACCTTGATGTCGTTGATACGGAAACAGAGATCACCGAAGCGATGCAAACATCGGTGCAATCGTCCATGACAACTAAAGTTCTGGAATCGATCTACGAGAACACCATCGACGCTGTAACGTTCCCTCTGGCAGATATCCTTTTCGATTACTGGCCTTACCTCGCTTCGTTAGGCCTCTACGAAACGGACGTTTATGTCACTCCTCCCGGAACTTCTGCTCCTATATTGCTATCGCCTATCAATGCGTTTATCCTTTATATCTACGCATGGGCCTATGGCAATAACCTGACTGCCAACGGCGGTATTCAGCCAGGGGTTCCTTTTACGTTTCAGTATATCCCTCAGTTTCGAGTTTCTGATGTCCTGTCGTTCAGCGGTCCTAGCTACACGCTGCCTACCTATAGTCAGGCCGCAAGTGTTGTCGATCAAAGCGTCTTGCCAATTCAGTACTACGGAACTGACAATAAGGTGATGGTTGCCTATGCCAATCAGACATCTCCTGTTGTGATGGACCAAATCACTAATTGGTATACGATAGATCCGGTTCAGAAGGCCATCGATACGATAGCTCTTGGCTTGGCATCAACGGTCTTTCCGGTTACATCGCCAGACCAGTTCTATACCAACTGCGAAATCATACAGGCAACAGAGATGGCATCGCGAGCATATGCCGCCAGCGCCAATGGATACAAGGCTTGTTCTGAGCTTCGTTTCATTGGGAGACTTCCTTATGAGGACAAGCTTTTAACGCTGGCTCCTTACGATCCCAACAACGCCAACTACGCTACGCAAACGCTCTACAGCACGTGGCTACAAAACATTGGCGTTAGCTTCGCTAACATGTCTCAAGCAGACGCGAACACCTTCGCCTATCAGATACTACAGCAGGCTACTGGAGCCAACCTTCAAGGGAATTATTCCATTGGGGACATCCAAGCAGCCATGCTAAAGGTGATGCAGAGGCTAAGCAGCTATACGGTTCAGTATATCCAGACCAATAACAGCACTGCCGCTATTGTCGAGGATGCTGCTGTCGTCCAAGTCGGTAAATGGTTGGCTGTTTTTGGCGACGACGCAACCGTCCCTCTTCCTACCGAACGACTCATCGATCTAGAAGGAGAAATGGCCGATGGTTTCGGTTTAGGGCTGGATAACTTTAGCGACGACACCGTTAGCGACGGTATGTCGGATGGGATGTCTATGGAGTTCAGTGGTTATGTCGTTCCAGTAGAGGTTTTTAACGACACCATTAGGGTGCCGCTGACTGCTCGGTTGAATCTTCGGATCACTGACCCTTCAACGATTCCGATGAATGGATTGACCGGAACGACAACCAGCGTTGTCTCAACCCCTTCTTAATGCCAAACACCTGAAAAGGAATACATCAGATGGTCGATACACTGCGTTTCTTAGGCAAGGCGCCATCCGATGCCATGGTCGATGTTCTGAATGAAACTTTCGGAATGATGGCCGATTATGGTACGGTGAGCTTCAGCACGCCATCCCCAATATCGGGTACAAAGACCTCAGTGACGGCAACGATGCTTCAGCCCCCCTTTGGAGGGGGGCAGTATTCCGGAGCCTTAATTTTGGTTTATAACCGAGTAGACGTTAGTCAGTTCTTTTCTGGATCTGATCTGATACAGAACATTCCTCTTCCTGGCACCACGAACGACATCATCAATGCGTTAAAGGTTAAATACAACCTCTACATCGATCCGAGCGATTTTGTCATCGAGCACATCCCTGCTAATACGACGACGTATAACCTCAAGACGATGTCTGGATCGCTTCGCTGGACGGGTTCTGTCCTTATGAGCGTGGTAGGGGCTCCTATACCGCTTTCGCAGATATTTGTCAACACGACCATTAACGGAATCGTGGTGCCGTCCTTGACCTTTCCGTTCGTCCTCACTAACTCGTATCTCTCGGGAATACCAGCTCCTAAATTGGCATATAACCTGCCAGCATTGGTAGCGCTGAACTCGTCGCTTCTGTGGGGATTTTGGTACAGCCAAAACGGAACCTACACGGATACAGGACTTTATCAGTATCCTGCTCCAATAGCATTAGCTATGCTTATTGGGAGGTACTTAAGGATCAATATCGCTCCCCAAGACTTTATCAATAGTACCCCGCAGCCTGTCGTCGGCGGACAAGCCAATACATCCATTTCGATCACAGGACAGCCAGCGCTTGGGTACAGCGGCCAAGTGGTTCTTTTGTACAACCGCTACGATGCGTCGGTTTTCTTTGGAACAACCCCAGTCCCTATTTCGGCAGCGGCCATCTCGCAGGACACGTTGTTAGGCGCGATCAATGCCAAATACAACACTAACTTGCTGGGGTCAGACTTTAGCGTCGTTGCGTCTTCGAACGGCACCCAATATACACTCACGGCCCTGAACAGCAGCGTTGCATGGATTGGAAGTTTTGTCGTTCAGGTTACTCAACCATAAAGAGGATTGCCCATGAGCACGTCCATTAACTATTCGCAGTCCTCGGCAGACATTCTACTGGCCGTCATCAACCAAGCCAACGGAACATCAGAAACACTATCCACGGTGAGTTTTGGTAGTCCTCAACCGATGCCGGCGGGTAGTGTTCGCGACACCAGCGTGGTTGTTAGCGCAGTAGCAGGCGGTGGTCGTACGGGTTCTGTGACCGTTTATTTCGACCGTATTAACCTGAATACGCTGTTTTCCCTCCAGCCACTTTACATCGTTGCCACAAACCCACAAACCACGTGGGATCTCGTTCCTATCCTCAATAATGTTTTTGGGCTGGGACTTCAGACCACTGACATCCTTCAGACAAACATCACCAGCAACACAGTGACTCTACAGGCAGATCCCAACTCTCTAGCCTACGAAGGATCTGTTGCGGCCACGATCGTCCCTCCTGCTACGTCGCCCACTATTTCGTTTGTTACGGATGTCGGGGTGACTGACCTGATGGGGATCTAATCATGCCCTTCTCTCCCAATCCTTCTTTGCCGTCTCGGCAAAACGTTCTGAATCTTATCAATACCTACAACCTTAGGCAATACAATTTTCAGCAAGCTGTATTGGGCAGTCCTTCAACCGTATCGGGAACAGTTGGATTCAACGCCGCCATCAGTATGTCGGCCTTACCGAACTCAGGTTTTGTTGGGTCGGTTAATTTCCAATACAACAGATACGACGCCGGTCAGGTTATCGGGAGTAATTTTTCTGTAGACTCGAGTGTTCTTTCTGGAACAACGATTCAAGAAATACTGCCGGGACTCGATGCGCTCATGAACCTTGGTCTTAGAATCGATGAGGTTGTCGATGGGCCAGTGGATTTGGTTAACGATCTGTCCGTGACGATCGTCATTAGCAATACGTCTGAACTCTATCTGCCAGGTTCGTCGTTTTCGGTGGCGTTTTCTAATAATGCAGCCAACCTTGTTAGCGGAACTCTCCTTGGGCTAGATTCAACAACCATCGTTTTTGGCACAAGCTCGACGGTGTTGTTAGACATCACGCCAACGACAACCAATGTCCCAACAACAGGAACCTTCCTCGGACTCGACTCCACTAGCAACGTCTTGGGCTTGGACGCCAATACATGGATGGATATCTCGTTTTAATGACTTTAAAGCCCTGTTGTGACAGGGAGGAGTAGTCATATGTCTTTCTTCACGTTCACGCGCTCTAAAGACCCTACAAGCATCCTCAATGAGCTTCTTGTTGACGTGCTCGAACAACTCTATACGCTAGGGGCGTATGGAGATGGGGTTGTCTACTCTCCACCAGCCCAAATGACGGGCAATCCCAATCGTCTTTTCTCAACCATCGTGTCGCCCGAGTACGGAACGTTTCCCTATGAAGGTTCTATCACTCCAATGCTTAACAAAAGAATGGATATTGAAATCAATATCTGCGTTCCTTTGGATGTAAGATACAACGTTTTAATGAACGTTAAAACGAGCCTCATACAACGATACATGATGTTTGACGACATCAATGCTATCTATGTCGATCCGCTTCCGGCGTTCTCTGAAGTACATACGCTTCGAGCTCATGCGGACTCTATGAATTGGTCGGGACAACTGACCATACATTTGGTTGGCTCTGCCGCAAACTCACCAGCCAACAATAACCCCGATGGCACATTCTTAGGACTAGACTCCTTGGTAAGTGTCTTAGGTTTGGGTTTTGAAAACTGGTTAGACATTACTCGCTAACGATCCATCAATCATCCTTCTAACTCATAAAAGGAATCGACTCATGTCACTTTCCGTTACTCCTTTTGAAACGTTGGCTTCTGCTGTTCCGTTAGAAGCTACGGACGAAATCCTCGTTCGCCAAACCCGCAACACGCTGGCCAGCTATGGGCGCGTTCTACCACAAGGCATTGCCAACTACGTAGGACCGAACCTGTCTTCCATTCCTTGCCCGCTTCCCCTCTCATACAACTTCTCCACTGATCCCAACTACGCCGGACTGGCTGTCTTCTCGACGGTCTCGACAGACGCACAGACAGTGACGATGGTGCTTGGCGGTAAGGGCGTCGTTACGGCCCCTCAGTACGCTGCTGTCAGCGCTAACCTTACGGCCAATGGGGACTTTACTGTTGGCGGCGCCGCCAACAGGGATCGCGTTGTTGCGTTCCAGCTGTCGCATACGCCAGTTATCGATACGACGACGACAAGCACTGCAAGCGACCTCTACAAATTCGTCCTTCAAATACGCGACAAGAACAACGCTGCCAATAAGCTCTCCGTTTCGATTGCCTCGACGGGTAACTCTGCTGGCAATGGTAGCATCGTTGTTCAATTTCCGGATGGCACGACCATAAAGAACGATACGGGCGCTTCCATCGCATCGACCTATACCGTGACCGTTTACGTGAACCTAGAAACGGGTGCAGTGGGTCTCGTTCTGAACGGAACCGACCTCGGCTATCAGCCTGATGCGTCTATCAGTGACAATGCAGTTTATGTTCTGTCGCCATCGGTCTATATTCTGTCGATTCTCGGCGAGGACAGCACGGTCTCCACCCAGTCGTACGTCAACAAGTCAGTGAGTGCGTCACTCGTCACTACCTACTCGGCTATGGGTTATCTTCCTGAGTTTGCGAGCGATCTGAACGGCACGTGGGATTATGCGCCTCACGACGACCCTGCTCTCCCTATTCGCCCTCTCAACCTATCGCAGGTCGTTGTTCCGCTGACGATCAATAATCAAACCACCTACCTTACGGGTACGGCTACCGCTGGTACTGCCACCAATCCGTCGGCTACGACGCCCAACAGCATTTCTGTTGCCAGCGGAACTGTGAGCACGCAGTTTGTTTTGATCGGCGACACGAGCTTGTTTAGCTCTGCCGCTAACCTTACGACCAGTAACTTCATGGTCATCCAAGCGAACACAGCCAACACGTCGATGGGAGTCAATGGCCTAACGGCTACGACCTTCACTGCTGCTTCTGCTGGCGCCACCACGCAGGCCAATAACCTCCAATACGTCGTCGACGCCAACTACGTTCCAGGCACTCCCTTCCTTGTTGAAGTGAATCCCTCAACTGGCATCGTTACCATCATCACCAACAACGGAACCTTCGTTATTCCGACGACAGCCAACGGCGGTGCCTCTGTTCCGCTGACGACTCCATCCGGAGCAGCGACTGCCATCACGATGGGCATCGGAACACTGCTCTTCACGAACGACACAACGACCCATACCGCGACCATCGACATTGTCGAAACGAGCAGCAGTCCTTTCACGGCTCCTGCTGGCTCGGCAGCCATCACTGGTACGGTTATGGCGGCAGTGGTTGGCGCAGCTGGTACGCTGACTCTTTCGGCTCCTACGTCTTCGACGGCCACTGGCTTGACCGTGACTCGTTCTACGGCTGGTGTCAGTGCCTCGATTGCTCCGATCAGCGGAACGATTACTGCTCCATCGTGGGTGGTCGTCGCGCCAGTACTGACGGGACTGAACGAGCTTCCAGTGAATGGGCAGGCTAGTGCAACGTTGGTCTTTGGACAGAACCCATTGCCTACTGAAGAAGCCTATTGGTTTTCGATGAAAACCGGCTACGCCAATGCAGTGGTTGGCGGCGGCGGTTCGTACTTCGATACCATGCTTCTCGGCAATACGGCGCAGAACCCGACGGCTGGTTCCGTTTCGTTTCTGTTTACCAACGTCAATCCTGCGACCATCAACGCTAACAGCGGAGAATGCGGTCTGCGGTTAACGTTTGGTCCCAACAGCGGTTTGGGACAGACTATCATGGCCGCTCCACTTAACACGGCCAGTCCAATGCTTAGTGCTCCTGGCGCTGGCACGAATCTCGATAGTTCCGGACTCTATGTTTTCGGCACGACCCCTGTGCTTTTCATCCTTGATCCTATCGCCGGCGTGCTTGACATCGTTCTGAGCGGCGTTCTCGAGTCGCAGGTGGGTTCGTACGGCTCCGCCGTCACTGGCGTGGCTGCCGGCATGACGAACGCTGTCTATAGTGTATCGTTGGCTCAATATGGCCTGGGTGGCGGTCAGCCGCTTTACATTACCGCTAATGCCAACGCGTCGAACGGTTCGAGCGTTTCTCTGACGACCGACAGTGTTAATGCCTATGGCATTACGCTGCCTTCTGGCGTGGCTCCTTTGGACCTTCTTGTCCCGAATAGCCTACCCAACGACATCAAGATCGGCAATCGCTTCCTCGTGAGTCAGCCTGGTCCTCTGGTGGTCCCCGTCAATGGCGCGCCGCAGACCATTCAGGTGGCAGCTGGGTCAGTCGTTGAGGTTCTCGAGCTTCCTACCACCAATGGCCTGGCTTGTGCTATCACCGACTACTCGTCGGATGCCCACGTGACTGCCCTCATCAATCAGTCGATCCAGACCGTTGGTTATGCGAACATCATTGAGCCTTTCCCTCAGGATGGCATCTATGCGGTAGAGATTCCTCTGGCAGTAGCTGCTCCCGTACACGAAGCCGTTGCGACGAGTGCCGCATATGGCACGAACCAGACCATGCTGACGAGCGCTGGTTCGCGTTATGCGCAGCTCAGTCGCTACTATGCTCCTGGCACTTTGGTTCGGGTGAACGGAGGACTTCCTACGGTTCTTCTGAGCAATCCCAGCTACGACCAATCGCAAGCAGGCGGTGCTTATCCGGCGTTTGCCGATCCGTTCTCGACGATGGCCGCCCAGGACGTTTATCTTGATTGGGCCATTGGTTCTGTTCCGGCTATGGTGAACGGCGGCACATCGTCGCTATACACCAATCCGTCCTACGGAAGTATCGGCATGTTTGAGTTCCTGATCGGAACCAAAATCAATGCTGCTTTCAATGCTGCGGCAGCCATTGGAACGGCCATCGGTGTCTATTTGCCACAGGTGGCTACGTCTGCCACGCAGGTCACTACGATCCCTACTTTGGCCTTTAAATCAGCCAATCCCGTCACGCCGGGCGCTTGCTTTGCTTATGTTGATCTCACGAACCTTACGGTGGGTCTCTATGACAGCGCGTTGGGAGGCGCCACGGTCATTGGTCATATTACTCTTCCGAACAACGCTACATCGATAAATCCTGGGGACGTGTTCACGTTCTTGGTTGATGCTAGCGGAACGACGCCTGTGTTGTATATCTACTACAATGGCATTCTGATTAGCATGGGTGGCGGCATCACGCTCGTGGCGCCTAATACGTCGTCGGCTAACTGGCCGGTTGTCCCTGGCTACGCTCCGTTCGTTAGCCATTCTGGCATGTCTATTCAGATTGGCATGAACACCGGCAGTCGGCAGTACTCCTACTGCATCGACGAGGTCTTTAACTTCCCTGGTAGTTCATTACCTCCCTACGGTAAGGTCTATCCTGTTCCGCTGTACCCTGCTGTTAGCGGGAGCGGAAATGCCGCTAAAGTTCAGCCGCCTTTGTCGTTTGCACTGGCTAGCAGCGGTCAGACCATCAACATTGACGCGGCTAGTACGT
>JAEHJW020005483.1_pt1 | contig 30829 bp, 56 predicted proteins | sample 9271431 | NCBI WGS metagenome assembly JAEHJW02 | reverse complement strand
TTTATATCTTAGAGTTAGGTGTGGGAACTCCAGCTCAGGGCGTAACAGCATTAGAATTGTATATTGCTAACCCAACTACTCGTTTTTATAGCTATCTGTTACCTAAAACATGGGATACAGAACCAACTGCACCAACGATGGCAAAACAATATACTGGAACTACTGCTCAAGTATATTTCTTCGTTACTACAACTCTTTCGACTTACACTAACTGGACTGGAATCAAGTCTGTTTTTGCTATGGTTGAAAGTCCATCAGCTCCTATTACTGAATTAAGTATTGCATCAGCTTTCTATACAACGCTTAATTACAATCCATCAGGAGCAAATCTAGTAACACCTCTTGAGTATAGTTATGAATATGGTGTAACAGCCTATTCAACGCTAACAAATGCTCAACAAACCATGTTATTGGCGGCAGGTGTGAATTGGATCGGAACAGGCGCACAAGGTCAAATTAGCAATACATTGATCGAAGGCGGAACGATGATGGATCTGAATACATTTAACTACTGGTATACAATAGATTGGTTATCCATCAACTGTCAGGTAGCTTTAAGTGCCGCAATTATTAATGGTTCTAACACGCCACAGAATCCTATGTCTTACAATCAAGCTGGTATCAATAGCTTGCAGAAAGTGGCACAAGCGGTAGTTAATAATGGTATCGCATTTGGCTTAATCTTATCGCCTGCGACTGTAAATGCAGTTTCCTTTGTAACTTATATTGCTGAAAATCCAAGTGATTATGCGGCAGGTATTTACCGAGGATTAAGCTGTACCTTTACGCCTCAGCGTGGATTTAGCTCAATTACCATTTACTTAACCGCAAGCAATATTCCCGTTTAAAGAGGTAAATCATGGCTAATCCACTTTTGCAACAAGGCACATTAAACCGGTTACTCGCTAGTGTCGTATATGCGTCCTTTCCTCAGCTAAACATTACTTCTCCATATCTTTCAAGAGAAGCAATAAGTTTGGGGTTTGATGGCGATACTTCTTTGCTAATCCCGACAATGACTGGGGCTGTAACCTCTCCTGAGCCTTATATTATGGGGAATGTAACTATGCACATTCTTCGTACTCAGGCTTTAGGTGATGCTTACAAAAAGCAAATTGAATCCAATACGACTTTAGGTTCAGTAACCATTTATCCTGACACGACTGCATTAAGCTCTTTTCAGCTTGAAAACTGTGTATTATCTAGTATTCAAGAGGTTGCCTTTGATGGTAACCAAGCAGGCTTAATCATTCGTTTGAGAGGCGTATATAGTATCAACAGTGCTTTATTTGCCGCAGGTTAATTTTTATAAGGAAATACTCTAATGCGTATTTCAAAGAACTTAAATATTGTTATTAAGGTAGATACTGCTGAAAAGGGAGAGGTTTTTGTACATTCCTCTCCTATCAGTAGGGATGTTTTTGAAAAATACTATAATGAGCTTGGTCAAGTTTTTACCGAATCATTAAAGGGCGTAGATCAGGCTCACATGGCCTTATCAGCACCGCAAATTGCTTATCCTAGTCTTAAAGCTATCTCTAAAAAACTTGGTACTTGGGATGGGGTTGATGGAGTTAAAGCAGGGTTAATTAACGAGATTATTCGTTTAACCACTGTAATTGTTGCTAATAATAATGGTTGGGACTCATTGCCATTTAATGTAGCACTTAAAAATGAAGCTCTTGATGAAGATGACGAGGCGGAAATTTTAAGTAACTTGGTTTTTTTTACAGTAATCTCCAAGGTAGCCCCGAAGGACTTGCGAAGTTCTTTCTTGGAGATCGTGGGGAGCTTAAGAGATTGGGAATATTTATCCTTAACGCCTTTGGAGTACATCAATGGCTTGCCAATATTGACAGAAGAAAAGAATACCAAGAAGAAAGTGGCATAATAGGAGAAATACTTGATTATTTAGGTAATGAGGGATTTCAAGCATTAATGGATGAATTAGGTTCAGAATGGGTTGATGCTGAGGAATATAGACAAAGACATATATTAAAGGCTTTAAAAAGATCAATCATCTAAGAGGTTAAAATGGCAGTCAAAAGCGTTATTGAAATAGATGTATTAGATGATAAATTTAAAGCCTTTTCTAAAGAAGTAGAAAAAGTAAAGAAAACCCTTGAAGATTTAAAAGTAAATCAAAAAGAACTCAATGAGGAAACTGAGAAGGGTTTTGAAGAAGCACAAGAAACAATAGAAAAAACTACACAAGAATTAGAAAAAGTACAAAAAACAGAAGAAAAATTAAATAAGACTATCAAAGAATCGAACAAGTCTTTAAAAGACACAAATAAATCATTAAAAGATTCGACATCTTCATGGAAAAACATTCAATCTATAACTACTAATATATCCAACAATATTAGTAAAATGACTACTAATATGGGTAAATACCTTGCTTTTAGTGCTTTAGCAGGTGGATTTGGTATTTTTGGATTATCTTATAATGCTACAAACATAAGAAAAACATCTACTCAATATGGCGTTAGTGCTGGAGCTTTGAGGGCTTTTAGAGAATCTTATGGCGGGGCTATTCCTGAACTGGAAGGATCTCTTTCAAATATAGCAACGCTTCAAAGTTCCATTGACCCAAAAGATGTTCTTGCTAGAAATTTATTAGGTATTTCTCCTAGCGGTAAACCTGAAACTCAATTTTCACAAGCTATTGAAAGAGCCGTTCAATTATTTAAACAAGATAGAGGAATTCCTCAATTATTAGAATATCAAGGAGTAACTAAATTTATCCCTTATGATGTTTTAAGGGGTTTGGTTAATAGAACAAAAGAAGAAAGGGAAGGATTTGCTAGAAAATTCGCACAAGGCACAGAAAGATATAGAGGGGAAGATGAAGCTGATATAAAATTACAAGAATTAACTCTTAAATTAAAACAAGCTAATCAATCTATAGAAAATAATTTTATAAAAGCATTGGCTCCAGTAACACCTCAATTAGTTGCTTTAGCAGGAGCTTTAACCAAACTTTTGGTAGCTTCAATTAAAATAGCAGGTTTTTTTGCTAATATTGCCGGTAAATATTTACCATCAAGTTCTAATGAGGCAATTAACAATGCAAATAAAGCTGACATTATTAATTACAATATTAAAAAGAAAACATGGGAAAAAGAAGTTGCAAATCAATTAGACCCAAATAAAAGAGATATTTCTAGTTTTCTTTTATATAAATCAGAACCATTGGGAATTCGTAATTTAAACCCCGGTAATCTTAAATTTGCTGGTCAATCAGGGGCGGTTATGGGGGAAGGTGGTTTTGCTAGATTTTCTAGCATTGATGCAGGTGAAATTGCTTTAGCTAACCAATTAAAACTTTATCAAACAAGAGATCATCTTGATACCCTAAGCTCAATAATTAAAAAATATGCGCCAAGTTCAGATCAAAATGATACAGAGGCATATATAAAAGATGTTGCAAAACAAACTGGATTTTCTCCAACAGAAAAAATTAACTTACAAGATACTAGCGTATTGGCTAAATTAATGTCAGCTATATCTCAACATGAAACCGGAAGAACTTTTCCTGCTCAATCTATGCAGATACTGGTTAATAACGCTTCTGGTTCTGATTTAAACGCTACAATGGTTGCTAACGCACCAATAGGAAGATGATATGGCGAATATTGTTAGAACAGCGTTTGAATTAGCGTATGAAGTAAGCCCGATACTTCTCGAACAAGGTATTGCTCAAAATATATCTGGTGGCGTTTTGCCTATTCTTTCCGCAACAGAATTGTTTGATGTACCCGGATTGCTTAATACGATAGGTACAGGAACATCAACCTCTGAATTCTTTGCTCATTTTAAACCTTTATCAGGCAGTACATTGACCGAATGGCAGTTTGCTGAATATCCTTTTGCTAATATGCAAATGGCGGCTAATGCGGTCATTCAAATGCCTTTAAAGATTAGTTTGGCTATGGTAGCTCCTGCTAGAACTCCTGCCGGATATATAACCAAAATAGCTCAATTTACCGCTTTACAAGGCATGATTCAATCACATATTCAGCAAGGTGGATATTTTACTGTTGCTACCCCTGCTTTTATATATACAAATTGTCTTTTAAAATCCATAAGAGATATAACCCCTGCTGGTGATAAACAGGTTCAATATATTTATCAATGGGATTTTGAACAGCCTTTAATTACCGATCAAGCGGCTCAAACTGTTATAGGTGGGATATTAAAAAATATTCAAAATGGTGGATTAACGCAAGGTAATGTAACTTGGAACTCAACGCCAACACTTGCTCCTAATTCGGCAGGTAATGCAACTTTACAGAGTAGTTTACCATGACGACTATAGTTAATTTTCAACCTACAGGAAGCACTCCATTTAGCTTTAATGCTACTTTGGATAGCAACCCTTATGTAATTACTATACCTTGGAACGCCTATGGATTACGCTATTATATTAATATCTATGATACTTCTAACAATTTGGTCATGGTTAAACCCTTAATCGCTAGTCCTGACACTTATAACATTAATCTTTTGTTTGGATATTTTACGACTAGCACATTGGTGTTTAGAGATAGTTCGCAAAACTTTGAGATAACACCATGAGATATTATGAAATTGTTATTTCTCCATCTCAGAAAACATCTAATTTTACCCCAATAACTTTTTCAAGTTTATATAATGGGCAAGATAATTATGCCGCCTTACAAATCACTTTAGATATATTTCAAGCTCCCTTTCACTCTCCAGCAGGTAATGCTGTAGTTGAAATATTTGGAATTGATTACAATGTTTTAAAAAGAAATTTAACCTTTGCCAATATCTCAATTAAAGTAGGTATGACTAAAGGGTTACCTTTAATTAAGCAGAATACTACTCAAATCATCAGTGGAACAATTTTAGAAAACTTTGGCAACTGGCAAGGAACTCATGTAAGCCTTTTTCTTGTTATTTCCCCACAAATATTTGATCCTTTGGCAACACAAAATATTACTTTTTCATGGCAAAAAGGGAAAACATTAACTGACGCTGTAACGAGTACGCTAATTAATTCTTATAAGGTAAGCGTTACAGGTGGCTATTCTCCTAATTTAGTATTTCCTGAGACATTAAATTTACAATTTACCAATTTAATTAGTTTTGGTACTCAAATTAATGTTTTAAGCAAGGCAATTATTACCGATCCTAATTACATAGGGGCTACTATTATTCCTAGCCCATCTGGGTTTATATTAAATGATGGAACGCTACCTCAAACCCAAAGTATTGTTCATACCGACATAAGGTATGAGGATATTATTGGTAATGTTACTTGGTTAAATTATTCAACATTACAAATGAAAATAGTGATGAGAGGGGATATTAATATTGGTGATTATGTAAATATTCCCAAAGGAGTGCCAATATTAAATACTGTTAGCTCTTACGCTCAAGTAAGAAATAATATGTCTTTTACTGGTAACTTTTATGTATCCCAAGTTCGCCATGTGGGTAATTTTAGGCAAGCGGATGCTAATTCTTGGGTTACAGTAATTGATATGGTTGCGCCTTATCAACTATCAAACGGAATACAGCCAGCATGAGCCAAAGTCAAAAACGCCCTTTTGCGAATAATATTAATAACTTTTTTGATGATAAACTTTATAAATATCAAGAGAATCAAGGCCTGGCATTACCTTGCTCAGTAGTAAAAGTAGAAGGTCAAATTGTTACTGTTACTTTTGAAGTATCTACAGAATTAACAATCCCTACAGTAACTTGCCCTGTAATAGGCTCTCAATATATTCGCATCCCCGTTCAGGTAGGCGATAAAGGATTTTGTATATCAGCAAGCGTAAGATTGGGTGGTGTAACAGGTCTTGGTGAAGGATTGGCTCCTTTAGCAGGCGTAGGCAATCTTGGTGCGCTTGTATTCGTTCCGATAGGCAATCTTAACTGGACAACAGTCGATCCTAATGCTGTAACGATATATGGCCCTAATGGGGTAGTTTTAAGGGATACAGGAAGTTCTACTACATTTACCCTTACCCCATCAGGACTTACAATTAATTCAGGTGGTACGATTAAGTTACAAGTAGGGGGTAATTCCATTACAATTAGTTCATCTGGTGTGGATTTAGAGGGTACTGTTACTATTAATGGGCGTAACTTCTTACTTCACGAACATTCTGGTGTTCAACCGGGAACAGGAAACTCTGGGGGTGTTGTTTAATCTGCATATTTCCAATGGTATCCATATGCACTTTTTCTTTTCCCAGTTAAAGCCATACTAAGAGTTCCTCTGCTTACCTTTGTATGTCCATTTTCAAAAAGCCAATCTGCCGCCAATGAAATAGTTAAAAATATTTTTTTATTTTCAAGACATATAATTTTTCTTGATTGAGGATCTTTTGCTCTTTTTTCAGGAGTATTCATCCTTTCTTTTCCTTTTTGTCTTTTTTTGTTTATTACATCGGGTCTATTTTGAACTTCTTTTTGAATAATACACATTTTTTTGTAAAAATCAGGTGTATCCCATAACTTTTTAGATGCTTTTTTCATTTTCTCTAATCTTTCTTTTGTAAAAGATTTTTGAATGGAAGTTATTATTTTTTTCTTCCATATTGGGTCATCCCAATGTTTTTTAATATATTCTGATTTATATTTTTTTACCTTTTCATAGTTTTGAATTATTTTTTGTTCATTTTTTATTTTCTCAACTCTTTCCGGTTCATTTATATAAAAAATTTTCATTTTTTCAGAATGATATTTTGCTGATTTTTTTCTTGCAATTTCATAAAGCCTACTATTTACATATCTTGGATTGTTATTTGGATCCATTTTAAATGCAGAAACAGCATACCAAAATTCGCCTCCAAAATGTTTAGCCAATAAAAGATGGGCTATAAAATGTTCTCTTGCTGTTAATTTAACTAAATTAGATTTATTATCTGTTCCACCTAAATGTCTAGGAATAACATGATGTTTTTCTAAATAATCATCAAGTTTAATTCTTGATTGAGATTTAATGATTAGTAATGCATAATGTTTTAAATAGTTCATAAAGAATATTATGTAATGAAAACCCTTTTTATTCAACTTAAAATTGATAAGGAATTTATATGCGATCCTATGGCAGGGACTCTAATGGGGTATGGTCGGAGATAACCGAGGCAAGTTATATTTGGCTTGCAACGCTTACTCAAACATTAAGATTGGTTCAGGGAGAATCGCCTTTTTTTTTCCAGCTATGGCATTCCTGCCTATCAATCAGTACAAACTCAGATTGCTCCTGATATAGCGGTAGCAAGGACGCAACAACAATATTCGCCTTATTTTGCTCAATTATTGGTAAGCAAAGCTCAAGGCGTAACAAATCCGACTTATTATATTTATGCGACCTTTTTAAATGGTACGCAGATACAAACAACAGTTTATTCATAGGTGATATATGGCAACAATTACATCAGCCGGAGCAGTACCTGATAGCCCAACTACGATACGAGACAATATCGTAGCTAACGCTACTGCTTTATCTCCCGGATTAACAGCTAACTTACCCGGATCCCTTATTGAGGATATGGCATCAACAGCAACAGGAGCCGCTGTAATTCAAGATCAAGCATATGTAGACTTAGTAAACTCAATTAGTGCCACAACTGCCAATCCTTTTATTCTTTATGCTTTAGGTCAAATGTATGGGATTCAACAAGGGGTAGGGTCAAATACTTCGGTTTATGTGGTGTTTTCAGGAACCCCCGGCTTTGTTATTAATGTAGGATTTATTGTTTCTGATGGTATTAATCAATATACAGTTCAAGATGGGGGAGTAATCTCAGCCTCAGGGCAATCTAGTCAATTATTCTGTTTAGCGGTAAATTCAGGCTCTTTTGCGGTTCCTGCTGGTACTGTAACCCAGATCATTACATCTGTTCCATCGGGCGTAACGCTATCCGTTACCAATCCACAGGCAGGAATACCCGGAACAACAGGGCAAACTTTAGCCCAATATCAAGCTCAGGTTATTCAAGCAGGGCAAGCTACAGTTCAAGGTGCTCCATCATTAATTAAAACTAAGTTAGAGTTAGTTTCTGGTGTTCAGCCCTATCTTGTGGATATTCGTAATGTAGGTGTAGGTCAGTGGGAGGTTATTTGCGGTGGTGGAGATCCTTATCAAATCGCTAATGCTATCTATCAGTCTGTTCCTGATATATCTATGCTTACTGGGTCTGTACTCGCTGTAACGAGCATCACAAACGCCAATCCTGGTGTGGTTACAGTAGACTTAAATCATGGCTATTCAACAGGGCAAGTAGTAACGATTGCAGGCGTAAATCCTTCAACCTTTAATGGAACCTACACAATTACAGTATTAAGTGAAAAATCATTTAGTATTGGTGTTGATACGACCACTTTTGGTACTTATGTGTCAGGTGGTGTGGTAACTCCTAATTTAAGAAATATTACTGTATCTTTGAATAATTATCCTGATACTTATTCGATTACTTTTGTTAATCCACCTGTTCAGACAGTAGATATTACAGTTACTTGGAATACTATTTCAACCAATTTAGTATCTCCAACTGCGGTAGCTCAATTAGCCCAACCTGCTATTGCTGATTATATAAACACAATCCCAGTAGGTCAGCCGATAAACACTTATTACTTAGAGGATTCATTTCAAAATGCTGTATCAAGCATTTTAAATCCTCAATTAATTAGTAAATTGCTTATTACAGTGGCAATTAATGGGATAGTTACCTCACCTGCAACTAATTCATTGTTGATTTATGGCGATCCTGAAAGTTATCTATCTACTAATGCCAGCTTAATCACGATAACACAAGGCTAATATGCTAACTCAAACGCTACCAGCTTATCCTTATGTTCAATATGCAGATGATGCTGATATAACTGCTTTTTTCACTGCTTATAACAATATTAGTCAAACTTATCTAAATAACATAAATGACCTTAATTTGCCGGTATATACAGGTTCAGCGATTGTAGGTGCTTTATTGGATTGGGTGGCTCAAGGCATCTATGGGATAACAAGACCTACTTTACCTGTCGGTTCAACTTTCTCTAATCAAGGTGTATATAACACCATTGAATATGATACGGAAGCATACAATCAAGATATTGAGATTAACCCAAATACTTATTACACAGTAACAGATGATTATTTTAAGAGGATTCTTACATGGAATCTGTATAGGGGAGATGGGTATCAATTTACTTGCGATTGGTTAAAAAGACGAGTTAAACGCTTTTTATATGGGGTGAATGGAGTAGATTTTACGATAGACAACACTTATGAGATTAGTGTTACTTATTCTGGTTCAACAATAACAATAACAATACCTAATTTAACTATTTCTCCAATATTTAAAGCGGCAGTTCAAGCAGGAGCATTAAATTTACCATTTCAATATACATATAACATTATTTATTAGGTACAATCGACTTATTTAGAGGGGTTTTTAAATGCTACAACTATATGCCAATAATGCAAAAACGACACTAGCGGCCGCTATAACTAGCACTCAAACCTCTATTACAGTCGCTCCCGGAACAGGATCTTTATTTCCAACTCCAGTACCCGGTACATCATGGTTTACCTTAACATTAACCTCAGCTACATCACCATCTGTTTATGAAATCACCTACTGTACATCAAGATCAGGCGATACCTTAACAGTTCTTAGAGGTCAAGAAGGAACGACTGCACAACCATTCAATTTAAATGATATTGCTGGTAATTACGATACAGCGTATGTTATGGAAAACTTGATCCAAGTGGATCAATGGCAAGACAATACTTATGGTTTAGCAACAGCAGGGGGTACTGTAGACGCATTAACTGCGACAATTCCCTCTAACTTTACAAGTATCCCTAATGGGATGCAGATTATCCTTTTAGCGTCAGGAGCTAATACTGGTCCTGCAACGCTTCAATTAACATTGGGATCAACAATAACATCAGCATTACCAATTATTAAAGGTAATAATAGTCCTTTGATTGCCGGTGATATTCCCTTGGCTGGTTATCCTTTGACTTTAATTTACTCATCAACTTTATCTGCTTGGGTGATTACTGATATTGCGATTAACTTAAGCCCTTATGCAACACTTTTAAGCCCTGCATTTACAGGAACACCAACTGCTCCAACTCCTGCTATTAATAATAATAGTACAGAAATAGCTACAACAGCTTATGTTCAAAACAATTTAGCTAATTATGCTCCTTTATTTAGCCCCAATTTTACGGGTACACCAGAAATTTCTGGTTATCCTATTTTAACGACAATTTCAGAAGCATTATCGCAAGATGGCTATGTTAGATTAAGCAACGGATTGATTATTCAATGGGGAGTAACTCCATTATTTTATAATGAAAGTGGACAAACCATCTATTTTACACAGGCTTTTCCTAATGCTATTTTTGTTGCTAATGCAACAATTAATTTATATACACAAATTAGCGGTGCAAATGATTATTGGGCGCAAGTATATTCATTAACAACAACAAGCATGGGCGTTTTTTGCCAACTTTCAAATGCTGCGGCAACTAATTTTCCAATAAATGCTTATTGGATTGCAATCGGACATTAAAGGAATAAATCATGGCTTATAACTACGGATCACCCATAACAGGAACGCTAACCTCAACCACTGTGGTAGTTACTTTTCCTAACGAACCCATGCCAGCATCTATCGTTTTAAACTCAGCATCAGGCACAAGGGCAATTCAATTCTCGTTTGATAATGGCACAACATTCTATCCAGCAGTAACGCCTACATACAGTGAAACTGGTCAGATTGTTTATGTATTGAATTTTCCTGTTACAACGATACAATTTACTGGAGCAGTAAACGATACTTATGCGATTATAAGCTAAGGAAAAATTATGAGTTATAACTACACATTATTATTTGCAAATAACGCAAATACTACCTTAGCAACTTCTGCACAAAGTACGAGTACGACTATTCAGGTTGCATCTGGAACAGCATCTATTTTTCCTGCCATCATTCAAGGTGAAGCAATAGTTTTAACTATTAGTTCGGCAACTAATCCTTTATTAACTGAAATTGTATGGTGTACAGCAATATCTGGGGATACTTTAACAATTCTTAGGGGACAAGAAGGAACAACTGCAAGGGCATGGAACGCTGGTGATTATGTAGCAAACTTAATTACAGCAGGAACAAACTCTAGTTTTGCTCAACTTTATGGTTTAGAAAACGCATTATATTCTGCATCTTTTCAGAATATGGCAACTGTAACAGGTCAAATTACAACTTTACCTATTAATCCTACCGATATTCCTAACAAACAATATGTAGATTCGCTTTATGGAACATCAGCCGCAAAATACGAATGTCAGGTAGCAACAACTGCAAATATTACTCTTGCTGGTTTATTTACTATTGATGGATATACAGTAAATATTGGGGATAGGGTTTTAGTTAAAAATCAGACCAATCAAGCTGAAAATGGTATTTATGTAGCCGCATCTTTAGCATGGTCTCGTGCTGTTGATATGTCGGTTTGGAATGAGGTTCCGGGAGCAACAACTTTTGTTCAATATGGAACCCTTTATGCAAATACTGGTTGGGTAGCTATAACTGCTGAAACTGGAACTATTAATGTTACCCCTATTACTTGGGCGCAATTTGCAGGATATGGTACTTATACAGCAGGAACTGGGCTTACTTTAGCTGGAACTCAATTCAGCATTACTAATACTGGAGTAAATGCCGGTGCTTATGGTACATCAGCTTATGTTCCTGCAATAGTAACTAATGCACAAGGACAATTAACATCAGCAAGTAATGTATTGATTAGTATTGCTCCTAATCAAATTAACTCATTAATTCCTAATGCAAGCCTACAAAACTATGCCATTACAATTAATGGCAATTTGGTTGATTTGGGTGGATCTACAACTGTAACTGCAACTGCATCTAATCCTTTAACGATTGGAACAGGTCTTGCAGGTGGAAGTTATAACGGATCATTACCAGTAACAATCTCTATTGATAGTACTGTTGCAACATTAGCAGGTACTCAAACCTTAACTAATAAAAATATTAGTGGTGCTACCAATACATTACAGAATATCCCCAACTCTGCTTTAGATTATAGCTCTGTTACTTTTAATGGCGTTACTGTTCCTTTGGGTCAATCAGGAACAATTACTGCTGATACAAACAATACATTGACTATTGGAACTGGATTAACCGGTGGATCATTTAACGGATCCGTTCCTATTACTGTTGCAATAGGAAATACTGGGGTTACAGCAGGTTCATATACTTATGGATCGTTTACTGTAAATGCTCAAGGTCAGCTTACCCTTGCATCATCCAACCCTACTACCGGATCGGGGAATATTGTTTTATCTAACTCTCCAACCATTTCTGGTGCTTGGGGTTCTCCTGATTCTTTGCAGTTTAATACTTCGGCAGTTGTAACGCCTGCAATCGGTAAATTGTATTGGGATGGATATTCAACACTAAACTTTGGAATGTCAGCGTCCACTATTCAAAGTGTAGGATTCGATCAGTTCTATTACATAAAAGCTACTGTTGCTATTACAGCAGGTCAAGTAGTTATGTTTACCGGTGCAGTTGGGGCATCAGGAGTGCTTCAAGGTGCGCCTGCTCAAGGCGTAACAAAAGCATCTTACATTATGGGTATAGCCGCAGAAAACATACCTCTAAATGGATTTGGTTTTGTTCAGGCATTTGGTTTAGTACAAAATTTAAATACTAATGCTTGGACACAAGGAACAGTTCTTTATTATGATCCATCAGTAGTTGGTGGATTAACTGCAACTGAACCTGTTGCTCCTAATGTTAAGGTTCAATTAGCCTCAGTTGTTAATCAAGGAACAGGTAATGGTTCATTGTTTGTACGCAGACAAGAATCAGGTACGATTAATAACATTACCGAAGTTCAAGTAACCAATCCTTTAAATTACAATTTACTCCAATATAATGGAACGATTTGGCAAAATGTTGCTTCGCTAAATGGCGTACCTATTGGATCAACCTACGCATCATCAGGTGCATTTACTACATTAAATGCAAGTGGTGCAGTAACCTTATCTAATTACACCGGATATTTATATGGTAATGGTTCAGGTGCATTAACAGCATCTACAACCATTCCTACCACAGCATTAAGTGGCACTGTAACCAACGCACAGATTCAATATCCTTATGTAACTCTTGGAACCACCCAAGTTAATCTTGGTGCAACTGCAACAAGTTTAGCTGGTTTATCTACTATAACTGTAACTCAGTCTCCAGTTGGTTCTTACGATTTAGCAACAAAACAATATGTAGATAATGCCGCTACCGGTTTTCAGATTCATACTGCCGCATTATACGACTATAACGATACTAATTTGGCCGGTACTTACGCTAATGGTGGAACGACTGTAACTGTTACTGCAATCTCTGGTGGTACAACATTAACAGCAACTAATCATGGATTATCTGTTGGCGATGTGGTTGTACCTCAAACAACAGCAAATGGATTGACAGCAGGAACAGCTTATTTTGTATATACAGTAATTGATGCAAATGATTTTACGATTTCATACGCTTATGAAAGCTCACAAGTAACAACTCTTACAGACGGGACAGGTCTTTCAATAGCTTTAAGTGCGAACAGTGGGGTTGGGGCAACATTAACATCTACTACAAACACTGCTTTAATTATTAATGGAAATACTCTTTCTGTTGGAAATAGAGTATTGCTTATTGCTCAAGCAAATGGATATGAAAACGGGATATATGCACTAACTCAACAAGGTTCAGGAACACAGCCTTGGATATTAACTCGTGCAACAGATGGAAATAAATACATTCCATCAACCCCATTAGGTCTTGCTTATGGCAGTTATTTCTTAATAACGGGTGGTAATGATGGTGGCGAATCTTATGTATTAACTACATCAGGAACGATTATATTTGGTACAACTAATATTGTATTTACTCAATTTGCTCAAGTAACACCATATACAGCAGGAACAGGACTTACTTTAACAGGACAGCAATTTAATATTGCCAATACAGGCGTTACTGCCGGAAGTTATGGTTCTGCATCAGCAGTAGGATCATTTACTGTAAATGCTCAAGGGCAATTAACTCTTGCATCAAATACTCCTATCGCTATCTCAGCATCTCAAGTAACAAGCGGAACATTTGCATCTAGCCTATTATCAGGCTCATACTCAGGGATAACAGGCGTAGGAACACTAACAACAGGCGTATGGAACGCATCTACCATAGCAACTTCTTATGGTGGAACAGGAGCATCAGGAACGCTAACAGGTTATGTATATGGAAATGGTACTGGAGCTATGACAGCTTCAACAACTATTCCCAATACCGCTATTACGGGACTTGGAACCCTATCTACACAAAACGCCAATAATGTTGCAATTAGTGGTGGAACGATAGATGGAACAGCGATTGGATCACTTACTCCAGCCGGAATTACCGGAACCACGATCACTGCAACAACACAATTTAATGGCCCCGGTACAGGTTTAACAGGTACAGCGAGTGGGCTTTCTATTGGTGGCACTGCTACTTACGCAACTAATATTGCTGGTGGGTTAGCTAATGAGCTTGTTTATCAAACAGGAGCAGGTGCAACAGGATTTATTACTGCTCCAACAGCATCAGGTCAATATCTTGAGTGGAATGGAACTTCATTCACTTGGACAGGTTTAGGAACCATTGTTAATACATTTAGCGCAGGAACAACTGGACTTACCCCAAGTAGCCCAACAAGCGGAAATGTAACATTAGCAGGAACTTTAAATTATACTAATGGTGGTACAGGATTATCTGCAACACCTACTAATGGTCAATTATTAATTGGTAATGGTTCGGGATACACTCTTGCAGGATTAACTGCCGGAACAGCAATCAGCGTAACCAATGGTCTTGGATCAATTACGATTGATAATACAGGCGTTACAAGTCTTTCCGCAGGATCAGGTATTAGCGTATCTAGTGCAACTGGTGGCGTAACAGTGTCTAATACAGGTGTAACGAGCTTTAATACTCGTACAGGTGCTATAACTTTAAGTTCTACTGATATTTCTGGTGCTTTAGGATATACCCCTGCATCAACAACAGGATCTAATGCTACTGGAACATGGCCTATAAGCATTACAGGTGATGCCACTTTTATTAGCGGTGGTTTAGCAAATGAAATCCTTTATCAAACTGGTGCAGGTACAACAGGATTTATTGCGGCTCCAACAACATCAAGTACTTATTTAGAGTGGACTGGTACTTCATTTGCTTGGACACCGGTAACAAGTGGATTAACTATAACTAATACCACAGCAAATGCTACTTATTACATTGGCTTTCAATCCGCAACATCTGGATCAACTTCGACAGATTATATAAATTCTGGTTTTACATATAATCCATCAACAAATACTGTTGCTACCAATATTAGTGGAACAGCATATAACGCAAGTCATTTACAAACTACTGCTGGAGTTTCTACTTGGAACTGGAGTGGACAAAGTGGGCAACCTACATGGTTATGGGGTTCCAATGATGGCGTTAATATGTATGTATGGAACCCATCTAACTTTAGTGTTAATTATGCAAATTCATCAGGATCAGCAGGATCCATAAATAGTGGTGGTGGTTTGCAGAACATGACTGTAAACAATATTGGGTCATATCAACTTGGGTCCTTTTCGAATAATACTGGCACTCATAATTGGAATGACAATATTTCTGGGGGAGCAATATCCGCTGCATATAATGCTTATTGGGTCACAGGTTACGGTACATCTTACTATAGTTATAACACTACTACTTTACCCGGAACATGGAGATGGCTTGGTGGCAGTTTAAGTGCTCTGTCCTTTGTGAGAATAGCTTAAGGAGAAAAAATGTTAACAGTTATTTCAGCGAGAAATCCAAAATATACAAATGCAGAGGGAACGGGAATTGATTTGTTTGTAACTTTTAAAGAGATACAAGGTGAATTACCATTTCATGCTATGCCTAGTGATCCTCACACTCATGGTGTAGAACTTTATAATAATGCTAAGGCTGGTATGTATGGAGTTGTTGCTCCATATGTTCCACCACCAACTGGAAAAAATCCTGCGCCAACAAATCAACAACCTACATCTATTGGTACAGTGAAAATATAATATGGAAATTTATCCCGGAGCTTCTCCTGAATTTAGGGTTCTTCTTAAAAAAGATGGGACAGTAGTTATTCAGGTTAAATATGTAAAGAAAGATGTTGGTTATCAAACTGATTGGATAGATATACCAGTAGTAAAAGAGGAGTAAATAATGGTTGAACGAGTTATGCAGAAGCACAACTTTGATTATGAGGGCGCTACTACTGCAATTTATCACGCCAATAAAGGGCAGGGATTACCTCAACACTCTCATGGGTATCGTCATGTAACATATTGTGCGTCCGGTAGATGTATGATTAGAACAGAACACGCAGGAGAGTTTGAGATAACTCCTGAAAATCAACCCATAGAGTTTTCAGAAGGTAAATGGCATGAAATTGAAGCTCTTGAGGATAACACGGTATTTGTTAATGTATTTGGAATAGGAAAGTATTAGCGTGTTTTCGGCCAACACCCTTGTCGCAATTCGGGAATGGGCGCTAAAGAACTACACGCTCTTTAGACCTAACGGTTATGGCAGACAGTATGGAATCTTGGCTGAGTTTGACGATGCGCCTGACGAAGTATGGGTCATCAAACGCAACATCGTAGACGAATATGATTTGCATAACGCAATACAAGAGCCAATCTTTAAAGACTTTTGTGGGTTTATAACTGATGGCGGTCAAGTACATGAACACAAAGACCCTAATCAAGGTGGATTAATACATACTAGATTTAATGTGATGATTTCAAAACCTGAAATTGGCGGTAATCCTGTAATAGATGGTAAAGAAATAAATGTTGAAGAAGGTGAAATGTGGATATGTCAAGCTGGTTTATATAAACATTATTGTACTGAGGTTAAAGGCAATAAACCAAGAATAATATTATCATTTGGATTTTTAATATGAGCTTTCCTGATACATCTATAACTTGCGTAGCCAATCTGTTTACAAGGCAGATGGTATTTAATAAGGCAGGTGATAAAGAGGATGGCCACAAACATTGTTTTGACCATACCACATTGCTTACTAATGGATCATTAAAGGTAATCGTAGAAGGAAAAGAATCGGTATTCAAAGCTCCTTTTATGATATATATCCATAAAGATAAACAGCATGAATTAATAGCACTTGAGGATAATACGATAGCTTATTGTATTCATGCTTTAAGAGATGGGGAAAATGCTGAGGATATTATTGATCCAAAAGCAGTTCCTGATGGTGTTCACTTTAATGAATTAATACAAAAAGGTATAGTTAAACCATTAACAAAATTTGATTAAAAGAGAACAAAAATGGAACCACAATCAATATTTGACATAGCGATTTCAGTTATTGGTGCTTTAGGTGGCTGGATTCTTAAAACAATATGGGATGCAATTAAAGAGCTTCAAAAAGACGATAAAGAACTATCTGAAAAGTTATCTCATGTTGAAGTTCTTGTTGCAGGGGGATATGTAAAAGTCGATAAATTTGATATGGTAGTAAATAAGATTTTTGATAAACTGGACAAAATTGATAGTAAATTAGATAAAAAGGTAGATAAATGACAGATTTACATTTTGTAATTCTTTTTGTTTTAATTTTGATTATGCTGTTTAGTAATATTTATTTGTTTTTGCACATAAATTAGGGAGAGGGTTATGAGTATATTTTCATGGTTATTAAGTCATTTAGAATCTTTTGATAGTCACGCCAAAGACGAGATTGAACGCTTTATTACCTCGGCACAAAATACCGCACAACCATCACAACCTGATCCCGTAATAACACCCGATCAACCTGTAACACCGGAGGTCAAATGACACCTAGCCAACAATGCTACGATTTAATCAAAGAATGTGAGGGATGGAGAAGTGATCCGTATCTTGATGTGGCTGGTATTCCTACCATTGGATATGGCTTCACTCACTATGGTGACGGTCGCAAGGTAACAATGGATGATCCCCCAATCACTCCTGAGCAAGGTCAAGAAATCCTACAATTAATCGTTACACCCACAGCAGAACAAGTCTCAAATTTAATACAAGTAGAAGTGAATCAAAATCAATTTGACGCGTTAGTGGACTTTGCTTATAACCTTGGCGTTAATTCTCTTAGAAATTCTACTTTAATGAGATTGCTTAACGAGGGAAAACCTGATTTGGCTGCCGATGAATTTCATAGATGGGTATATGCAGGTGGGCGAGTAGTTCAAGGTTTGGTTGATCGAAGAAACAAAGAGTACGCGCTCTTTAAGGAGGAAGTATGAGTTGGTTAGAACAAATTGCGCCTACAATCGCTACAGCAGTTGCAGGCCCATTAGGAGGGCTTGCTTACGAAGTAATAGGCAAGGTAATGGGTATAGGTCAAGATGATGCTAAACAAATGCTTGAGACCGGAAAGCTGTCCTCAGATCAAATAGCACAAGTTAAACAAGCTGAGATTGAGCTTAAAAAGACCGAAGAAACGCTAGGATTAGATTTTGCATCATTGGCTGAAAAAGATCGTGAATCAGCTAGGAATATGCAGTCGGTTACTAAATCATGGATTCCCGGCTTTCTAGCTATATTCATTACCGCAGGTTTTTTCGGTATCTTACTTGCCCTTATGTACGGACAAGTACAGAAAAGTAATGAGATTATGATCATGCTAGGCTCTCTAGGTACAGCATGGGCTGGAGTCGTATCGTTTTATTTTGGTTCTAGTGCAAGTAGTCAAAATAAAGACGCTACTATTCATAACTTGTCAAAATGAACGAAGAATATATAATACAAGCGTATTGCCTAGGCATATATACATGGGTATTTTATTCTATTAAATTTATATTAGGGGTTAATGATGCAACCAATTATGATAACGGAAGAATTAGCGAAAGCATTGAATCAGTATCTGGGAAGCCAACCATTCGACAACATAGCGAACCTAGTGATAGCGTTTCGCCAGGCTGTCTTGCCTCAGTTACAACAGATCGAGAAACTAAGACAAGAACAAGCTCAACAGCCACAAGCCCCACAAGCAAGCGCACAAGAAAGCAAGCCAGCAGAGCCAGTAGCAAATAGTTAGTGTTGTATTTTCCATCCACCAGTGATGGAAGCATGATGCCCTCTCTTGTAGAGGGCTATTGTTTTTTCAAGCCAAGCCCTTCGGTTATGCTCATTATCACCCCATAACTCATAAGACTTTTTAACTAGCTTTCTAATATTAATCATAATTTTCTCCTTAATAACAAAGTGCGTTTTGAATAACCATATAAATCAAATACAAATTAATAAATACAAATGTAATAGTTAGGTATTTGCTTTCTTCCATATATCACCTTAAGTAACAACTTTATCCACAAATCGATTGTTGGCGGACTGGGTGCGATAAACCTCAATCCTTGCTTGAGCCGCTATTAAATCCCATCTTAACTTTTCCTCTATTTCCACAGCCTCTCTTAATCCTGATAAGACCTCAAGGTACTCAGGATGAGAATAAGCCCATGCCTCTCTAGCTCCTAAAGTCTCCTCAGTAGATCGCATCATTAAAATCGCTTTCTGAGACTTTCTAAACTCGTCTAAATAGATTCTTTTAGCCTTAGCCTTGGCATATTCTTCCGAATGTTTAATGATGTATTTAATCGCTTTATTGGGATCTATTATTTCTTCCATACTTTTCTCCTTTCTTCATCAATCAATCTATTTAATTCTTTCTTTTCTTGTAACTCTTTTCTATTAACCACCTTCCCACATCTAAGGCATTTTTTTAATTCAGGAATTAAACTATGTCCGTACATATAACAAGTTAGATGCAAATTCATTTCAACTTCCTTAATGTTCTATAAACCTTTCCATCATGCCATTTTTTATCATTCTCTTTTTCAAACATCTCGATCACTTTCCAATAAGGAAATACTCTTGGTTTTTCATCTTTAAAGCAAAAAGCATAATAAAGCGTTACTTTTTTAGAAGCGTAATTTTCAGCCAGCCAAGGCAATAAAGCCATTTCCTGTTTTTTAATGTTAGGCGTACCTTTAACATTTACCAACATGAGCTCATCATCACGATAAACAAGATAGTCAGGTAGATTTCTAAGTAATGGATTAAGCTCGTAGAAGTGAGGAACATTGTTTAATTTCTCATCAAATCCAATTCTCTGAAACCAGTAATCCTTTTCTCGACAATATTGCTCAAATAAGTCTTCCCCAATATTCCTAACAGATTGTCTATCAATATAAGATTTTTCATTGTTCATTTATCCTATTCCTTATAAGATATTTTCGTCAAATATTTATTGGGATAATTCGATGATATTCAGACTCTTTAAAATAAAGAGAGTCTTTATCTGTCCATAAGGCGATTTTCCCTTCCCATTCGCCATTACGCTGTTTATCACAAATCAGAATGTAATCAGGCTCATTACTATTCATACCATCAGCAATCTGTCTTTCTTTAGGTTTGTTACGCCATACGCCAATGATGTTGTCCACTTGGTCGGCAACAGTAGAGGAACCACGAGCTGACATCTTGTTAGGCATCTGATCCTCATTCTCAGTCTTACGATCATGATGAACCAGGTGAATGTGTAATTTATATTTCTTAGCCGCAGAACAGAGATAATTAGAGAATCGGTTTTGTTGCTCATTGTCATCAACATTAACCCCACACTTCATGAGACTGTCCACAACAACCTGATCGGCTTTCAAAATATCAGAGGAAAATCCCAATAGCCCTAAAACGCGTTGAGGAGGCACAGAACCAATTTGATCGTAAATCCATAGTCTACCATCACACCACCTTAGAAAATCGCTCACAACCCGCTTAGAAGGCGTTTTTACCCCATATGCTTGCCTTATCATTCTTGCTAAGGTTTGTTCTGGTTTCATTTCCATAGACATGATGACTATTTTTTGACCTAAAAGCAGTTGGCTAAGGGTAACGAATCCAAGGACTGATGACTTTCCACTCCCGTTAAATCCATGCCAAAGCGTAACCTCAGACTTTCGTAGCCTAAAAAGGTCATGAGTTTTATGCCAAGGAAGTTCTAATCCCTGTAAAGCTCCACCTTGGTCAAAGTAATCGTTTACCTGTTGTTCAAAGTAACTAGCTGGAGTAACTTGAGACAGGTCGTCAACGCCTACTTGCTGTTGCCAAGTATCGATCTGTGTTCCTGAAATGAGTAGGTTAGACATATTTGCCAAGATTGTTCTCCTGTTTTGGTATCCAAGAAGCCTTAAATCCTTGCCAGTTGTTTTGACAGCATAATTTCAAAACATCGTTTAATGACATCTTGGCTTCTTTGGCTTGATTTGTTATTCCTGATAAAGCTGTTTTCGTTAATGGTGATCTTTTATTTTTTCTAACAAGCAGAAAATCATTAGCAATCTGATCCTCTACTCCAAGTTTTAACAATTCACCTTTGGCATCAAAATCAGACTTTTCTTTTTTTATATTTTTTTCTTTTTTATTGTTATTGTTATTGCTATTGTTATTGTTATTGGCTTCAAAGGGGCTTATAAGGGGCTTCAAAGGGGCTTCTAAATTTAACAGATATTTTTCTTTGTATTTTTCGTAAAAGCTAGACTTTATAAGGCTTTCAGGGATATTGTGATAAAGTTTTATAATATGCTTAATACGATTATCATTGGGTTTTAGGTCATCTCCCATCTGGTAACTCAACATCTCGTGAATCCATACCCATTCACTACCCTTATCAAGGGTAAGGAAACCCACTTCGGAGAGCCTTTCAAGGCCCTTCAAAGCCCCTTCCAAGGGTATGCCTGTTTCATATGAAATATAAAGTGGTGGACAATGAAAAACGCCTATTCCGTTTGCGTGAGGACTGGTTAAAAGATACAAGGCTACAATTTGTGCGTTTGTGTCGCCACGAATAGCTCTGCCTGTTGAACCAGACCAAAATTTACTAGAGATTTTGGCATAATCCATTTTTTATTCTCCAGATAAGATTTGATTCTGACATTCATAAAGCATATTAATAAGTTTTTGAATGTATGCTGGATTAATAAACACAAGCATTTCTTGGCTATAAAACCCATTTTCTTGTTTTATAACAACATCATCTTGGTCATTTACAAAAACTTGCGTTCTGTAAATTTGATAATCTTCACATAAAATTGAATCGTCATTTTCTTCCATTTTAATTCTCCAAAAAAAATGGCTTCACCTGAACTCCTAATACTTTCGTATCCGGCAAGACGGGAAAATAAGTAAACCCGCTAGAAGTTCATGTGAAGCCATACTTATTTTAACTTATAAATCCTTGCCGAGGATTTGAAACAAATATAATATATTTTTGCTTGAAGTTCAACCTAAACTTTTAATTTCAACTTCCATGTAGGGAGGGTTAGAATTCTCTAGTCTCTCTACTATCATTTTTATAATCTGAGAATCATCATCAAATAAACCTGATTTCATTAACGCATCGAAAGTGGGTTTTACACGATTATCTATATCCTGTTTACGCTTATCTTTAAAGTGAATCCCTATATATACCTCAAGAGGTAATAATTTAAACCTCTCTAATCTTATAGTTCGATACTTAACCTCTTGCTGAAAAATATTATATTCTTTACTGGGAAAATATAGATTACCTTGGCGTAACATATAGTGATTTACAGTAGGTGCGAGTGGTAGGATAAATTTTACTTGCATTAATCTTTGCCTTGTAATATATTATAAATTCGTAGTTCATTTTATAACACAGGAGAAAATCATGGAACATCAATTTAAAAAAATGCGTGAATTAAATGTCAATGACCAAGTCGAGAAGAAAGGTAAGTTTAATTATCTCTCTTGGGCCTCAGCAGTTGATACTTTACTCCAACATGATCCATTAGCAACTTGGGATTATCGCTGGTTCACAGTTAATAATGATTCACAACCTTATTGTGTATTCCCTGATGGCACAGCTATGGTCTTTTGCACAGTTACCGCATTTGGCAAACCTATGACAGCACAGCTCCCTATTCTTGATTACCAGAATAAGCCTAAAACCACATTCAATTCTATGGACATCAATACAGCCATGCAGAGATGCCTTGCCAAGGCTATCGCATTACATGGTATTGGTCTTTATATCTACAAGGGTGAGGATTTGCCTGATGTAGAGCCAGAACAGATCGATGTTGTGCCATTGATTGAGGCTATCTTAGCGGCAGAAAGCATGGATGCTCTTAAGAAAATCTATGTAGATTCAGTCAAAAAATGTAATGGCAATAAAGACGCATTAACTCAACTTGAGAAAGCAAAGGATGAACGCAAGAAAGAATTATCATAAAGGAGAAAATCATGAAATTATGTAAAGATTGTTTTTATTTTAAAGAACTAATGTGTTATCACGACAAAAACTTAAAAATAAGTCCTGTTACTGGAGATGTATTGTTATTAAATTCACCTTTGGATTTAAGATATGAAACATCTTTTTTCAAAAGTGCTTGTGGTGAAAAAGGTAAATGGTTTAAGCCTAAAGGAAAATATCGTGGGTAAATTTAAAGATATAAGCATCGAAGCGGAAGAACAAGGACAAAATCCTGAGGATTATTGGCTTGAAATGTCTCTCAAACAAAAAGGAGATGGATCAGGGCAAAAAGTATTAGATAATCTTTCTATTAAGCAACAATTTGTTAAACCTGAAATTGATGATCCAGCCCCATTTTAAAGGAGAAAATAATGGAAATTGAAGTTGGTAAATACTACAAAACTAGATGCGGTTATAAAGTACAAATTTATGCTATTCACGCTGAAAAAGACTGGTACAGAAATGTTCATGGTGCTTTTTTTAAAAGGGATTGTTGGGTTTCTGAGAGTTGGGTTGCAAAAGGTAAATTTTTAGAACTTGAAGAACATGATTTAGACATCGTATCAGAATGGATTGAACCGCACCCTGCTGAATCATGGGAAGTGGATAAAAAAATATTGGTTAGTGATGATGGTGAAATATGGGCTAAAAGACATTTTTCAAAATTCGAAAATGGTGCTGTTTATACTTGGCCATCAGGCTTAACAAGTTGGTCAAATACAAGCGTATTTCCAAACTTTGAAGACGATATGGCATGGAAATTTGCTAAACCAGCAGATGAAGAATAATCATGGAAAACTTAATCAGCAGAGGAAGAATAGTCATGGAAAACTTAATAATTGAACCTAATAAATTCTATAAAACAAAATCGGGAAAAAAAGCAAAAATTTATGAGATTTTTAATAATTATTATATAGGGGCAGTTTACTTTGAAATATCAACTTTATGGGTTCCTTTGGTTTGGAGTAAAGGACAAAATATAACTTCGAGTGAAGGTAGTTTATATGACATCATATCTGAATGGACAGAACCACACCCAGCAGAGAGTTGGGAGGTAGATAAAAAAATATTGGTTAGTGATGACCAAATAAATTGGTATAAACAGTATTTTGCTAAATATGAAGATGGTATTTTTTATGCATGGTATGACGGACGATCAAGTTGGAACGAAAAAAAGGCTGCATCTTGGAAATTCGCTAAACCAGCAGAGGAAGAATAATCATGGATGAATTAATTTTTGAGTGCCCAAGGTTTTGGCCAACTGCTGAAGGTAAGAGTTCTTTATATCCAGAGTCAGTTGGTGACATTGTAGGGGAATGGGAAGAATGATGTACACATACTCTACAAATTGTTTAGGCCCCAGTCACGGAGAATGGATTGAAAAAAATGGTATTAATTGGGTTGGCGGAAGAATATATATTTATGGGGATGATGAACCCTATCCAGATGAGATTAATGTTCCTTTAATTAATGTATACGATTGGTGGAATTTATCTATTTTGCTTGATGAATTAAGCACACAATATAAATTTTCTTGGCAGGAAATTAATTCTTTATACGAAAAGACTAATCCCAAAATTAGGTTTTTCAAGGATGTTAAAGATGAGTGAATGGATTGATGTAAAGGATAAGTTACCTGAATTAGGTAGGGATGAATTTAGTTGGATACCCAGAAAATTGGTTTTAGTATGGGATGGTACTAATAGATTTATAGCGTTATATGAAAAACACCCTAAACAACAACCTAAATTTATTTTTGTTGCGCCAGAGAATCTTGAATTGCCATTTTCTTTAGAGATTGAAGGTGTTACTCACTGGATGGCTTTACCAGAGCCACCAAAGGAATAAATGATGAGTGAATGGATAAGCGTTAAAGATAGGTTACCAGAGTTTACCAAAGATGAAGAAGGTTGGTGTTGCAGTGATTGGGTTCTAGTGTGGACTGGTACTAATAGATTTTTAAGACTGATTGTCGCACCTATTACTTGGGTGTTATTTGGTAAGGCTAAATTATGATCAGACCTAAAAAACTGTATTCGGTTTTAGTAAATAGGTGGATTGTCAGAAAAGATGAGTTTGGTACATCACATAGTAACTTTATTACCACGCCTTATCTTGGTCGTGCTAGGTATTTCGCTAAAAAACTGCCGAGAAAAATTAGGCAAATAGATGTGATTGAATATGGCAAAAGAAAATATGTTTTAGATAGGAGTTGGTTATGAAAAAAGAAGCGGACAGAATAAGAAATGCTTTATATGCTTTAAAAGATGGTGATAACTGCGAGTCAATAGCTATGGATGCCTATCATTTAATTGGCGATTTAATTAATGAAATTAATGAGTTGGAAGAAAACATTGACCGTTTAACAGACCATTATGCCAAAATACTTGAAGATAATGGAATAGAATAATTTATAAAAGGAGTTGGTTATGATAGTACAAGACGCAATACACCTTGAACAAGGTACAGAAGAATGGAAAATGGCTCGTCTTGGTCATGTATCAGCATCAAATCTTGATGCTGTTATGGCTAAGGTTAAGACTGGTGAAGCTAAGACTAGGTTAGATTACAAAATCAGAGTTGCAACTGAGCAGATCACCAATGCCATACAAGACTCTTACTCCAATCAGTACATGGAATGGGGAATAGAACAGGAACCATTCGCTAGGATGGCTTATGAGGCTCGTACAGAGTCCTTTGTTGAAAAGACAGGCTTTTGGAAACACCCTGATATAAAGTGGTTTGGATGCTCCCCTGATGGCTTGGTGGGTGATGATGGTTTAATTGAAATAAAGTGTCCTAAATCAACGACTCATGTTAAATACCTATTGGATAATGAATTACCTAGTGATTATTACTGGCAGGTACATGGTCAGATGTTGGTCACTGGTCGCAAATGGGTGGACTTTATATCCTTTGATCCTCGTATGCCTGAACACAAACAATTATTTATTATTAGAGTGAATAGAGATGAGGAAATCATGGCTCAACTCAAAGTAGCGGTGATTGGATTCTTAAGTGAGGTGGATGAGATGATTCAAAAGATACTCAAATGAGAGACTTGTCCGAAGAATTTAACGCAATAGATGATATATTGTCAGACTTTGATGCTTTTGATCAAACAGTCATTTTAGTCTCAATGCTCAAGATCGTATTCAAAAAAGAATACCCCGGCACAGAGGAAGAATTTGCAGAGATGGTTATTAATATGCTTGGTAAAGTAATTATTAGAGAAGAAACATTAAATTAGGAGAAAAGTATGAATGATGATTTTGAAAAGAAAATAGCACACTTAACTCAGGCAGATATAAACGAGATTGTTTTTCGTGAGTTACATAAGTACATGAATTATCTAATGATGGAAGAAGAACAAGACTTAGAGCCTATCGAAAGAAGGATAACTAGAAAAAAAATTGAATCGATTGATGAAATAATTTTTGATTTTAAAGGAGAATAGTATGGAATGGATTAAGACAAGCGAAAAACTACCCGAATTAAGTACATTAAACACATATAGTAAGTCCGTTGTTGGATGGAGCAAAAATAATTATTGGGAAGAAATATTTTTATATAAAGGTAAAGATGGATTGGTTTGGATTCCTATTTCTTTTAATTCTGACACTAAAGAATGTTCTTTGGATTGTTATACTTACTGGATGCCAATAACATCACCAAAACAAAGTACTGACCTTAATTCATTTGAAGCAAAAGTAGGTACTGTTATTTATTCTTTAAAATCAGACATTCCTAGACTTAACCAAGATAGAATTGATCGTTTTAAAGAATACTTTAATGATTTTATTGAAATAAATTATATGAATTTAAGTGAATTATTATTAGTATTAACTGATGTTCTTGATTTTAAAAACAAAGGAATATTAAACAGGAAAATATTAATTAAAGCCTTATCCATCATGGATGAACAAATAGATCAATTTAAAAAAGGAGAATAGTATGGCAAGTTTAAACAAATGGATTGGATTAGGTAATGTAGGTCGTGATCCTGATTTAAGAATGACTGGAAGTATCCAAGTGGCCAACTTTGGATTGGCTGTTACTGACAAATACAAGAACAAAGATGGCGTTTATCAAGAGAAAACTGAGTGGATCAACATTTCAGCCTTTGGTAAGCTCGCTGAGATTGTGGACAAATATGTAACTAAGGGTGCTATGGTCTATGTGGAGGGTAAGCTCAAGATCGATAAATATACTGATAAAAACGGAAACGAAAAGATCAGCCCTAAGATTGTGGCAGAGAATATTGTTATCGTAAACAGCAAAAAAGAAAAAGTTGTTGATGACAATATTGGCAACAAAGGATCAGTGCCAGCCATGATGGACGATGATATTTTCTTTTAATATCTTATAACTTATAATACCCTGAACGAAAGGAGATCCTTATGGATAAACGATCAGGTTATGTAAGTGTAGTGCGAGATTACTTTAGGGGTAAGATAGCTCCAAAAACAATTAGAGATTTGCAAAAGGATTTACCTCAATTTACTGCATCTCAAATATCCTCAGCCTTAAATTATTTGTGTCGTGGTGGAATACTTGATCGCTTTATTACTGAATATCCAAGTGATGGGACACCCTACACAAATGTATGGCATTACATGAGATCAAAAAAATATTACAAAAAGGTCAAAATATACAAGGAGTTAAAAGTAATTTCTAAGAAAAAACCTGTTACCATTAGGAAAACGGGGAGGAAAAATGAATTACAGAAATCCAAAGTTACTCGAAATCCTAAGAACATTCCCATGCCAGATGTGCGGAGCTGAGGATGGAACAGTAGTGGCCAGTCATTCCAATCAACTACGGGATGGTAAAGGGCAGGGAATAAAAGCACATGACTTTCGTATAGCATCTCTTTGTTATCGCTGTCATACGGAAATAGATAACGGAAAGAAATTTACTAGGGAAGTCAAAAGAGATTACTGGGAAGAAGCTCATAGAAAGACCATAGGCTTACTTTTCCTTAACGGACATATAGAGATCAAATGAAAGAGCTAAAAACCTTAGACGAACTCATAGAGCTAATGCAAACATACAATCAACGCCCTTGGTATGTAAAACTTTATGACTGGATCAAAAAGCACTTGCATATTCATTAGGAAAGAGTACGATCAAGATGTGCTTTCATGATAATCTCCCTTGAAGTTGGGGCTCCTCAAATCGGGGAGCCATTTTTTTGTCAAAATAAACCGAAACGCTTGGGTTATAATGACCTTACAACATACACACTATGAGGTAAAACTATGAGCCAACATAAAAGCGTAATCCCATCCAGTGTTACTGCCAGAAAAGACGCAGGTAATCTATCTGATGCAGGTAGAACATTAGGTAAAGCTGGTGGAGCAGTAAAGTCAGGAGTTAAGGCAACTGCCGCTAAAATTAATGGGGCCAAAGGTGGAAGACCTAAAAAGTAAAGGATAAAAAGAACGATATTTTTGCGAAAAACATCCATTATTTTCCTTTATTATTGCCCTTAAACAACCCAAACGCATGGGTATTTTTTGACAACCCAAACGCTTGGGTATAGGGGAACCCAAACGCTTAGGTTCATGGCGACAACCCAAACGCATGGGTTAAACCTTAACCTTGAAATGCTTGATTATGCCATTGAGTCAGTATATGGCCTTATGTATTCAATTATCTTTTATTAATATATATAACCCTACATTAGATTAGTGAAACTTTGCCAATTCGCTTTAAAACTCGTTTAACTGATACCTTAAAAAATAGCATGGTTTTAATAGGCATAAAAAAACCCACTAAAGCGCAATGCCGTAGTGGGTGAATATTTCAATTCTTGGATTATTCTAAAGCAGCTTCCCTTTTCAGTTTGTTATAAAAAGCGTTAGCTGCTTTATAGTGCTCGTGTTTTTCTAGCTTAGTAACTTTTGCGCCTTTATACATTTTCACGCAAAAAGGCATAAAAGCAGGCCCAAAGTTATCAAAATAAATACGAACATTTCCTATTTTTTTGACTATGTAAAATTTTTTCATCATGCTACCGCCTGCAATTTTGGGGCTTCAAAATCACTTATTTCAAAATCTTGAAGGCGGGCCATATTGTTGTAGCGTAAAGGCATTAAAACAATAAAGGCCGTGTCAATATCGCAAGTGATAATTCCCGATTGTTTTTCACCTCGATGCAAAATATGGGCCGTTAAATTTTTATGGCCGCTCCAATATTTCAAGGCTTTGGCTGCGCTCAAAATGTATTCCGGGTTAAATTGTGTTGCTTTGTTATCTTCCGGAGTATGCTTCCTTTCGGGTACGACCCTGCGCCAATTTGGAAAATTGCCGGCAATCGTTTGATAAGTTAATTCACCTAATTTTTTGGTTTCAGTATCTAAAGTTAAACAATCAATTTTCATTTTAACCGATATTTCCAGCGTGTCGCGGCTTATTAGTACGCTTTCTGGAGTACCCGGCTCGATAGTAGAATGCAAGCCAACAAACATTCGATGCCCATCAGTCGAAACAATGTAAATTTGCCCTGCGTGAGTGCGTTCGATAAGTATGCCGTTTAAATAATAGCGCGCATCCTTTTTCCCCGCGCACTCCAAAGCGGCTTTAATTTGATTAACTTTTAGTTCGATTTTCATAATATTTTCCTTTTTATGATAAAAAATTAATTTAATTCAATTATTTCATTTCCTTCTTCAGCAATTCTTAAGTTATATGTGTTTATTAGTGTTTGATTGGGATAATTATGATATTTTTGTTCCGTTAATAATTCAGCAAGGTCTTCAGCATCCCTATAGGTTCCGTTATGCATTAACCAAAGTAATTCATATTTTATCAATTCATATATAAGTTTTTTGCGTTCCATAATATTCCCCTAATAATTCATAAATAAAAAAGAACCATTATCTAATTCAAAGTAAACAGTACTTGATAAAAGTTTACTCGTTACAATATCGTGAATACTTTGGCCTTCTTCTAGTTCTATTCCATTATCCTTTAAAAATTCTTCGGGGGTTGATTCCGTCCATTCGCAACAAACCTCAATTACATCAAGTTCCCAATGATTATCAAAGCTTGATTCATCATAGTATCGGTATAACTCTTTTAAAGCTTCATAAGAGAATCGGTTCCCCCTTCCTGCGTCATAGAATGCGTCCATAAATTTAGTTTCTGATATTGTTTGAATTATCATAATTAACCCCTTTGTGATATAATAAAACTTAAAATTGTTCTTTAAAAATCAATGAATTACATCAGTTAAAACTAAGCCAATCAATATAATAATTGACGCGATAAAACCTATTTTCTCTATTAATAAATAATCATTCATTTTCGCTCCATTTTTTATTGTTTCTATAGCTTTTCACTAAACGATCATGATAAGCTAAAGCCTCTTCTTCTTTTGTAAAAAGAAGTTGCATCATC